>ERZ791815.49-NODE-49-length-137116-cov-5.766841_pt1 | contig 137116 bp, 120 predicted proteins | sample MGYA00510302_ERZ791815 | MGnify/ENA primary metagenome ERZ791815 (study PRJEB30046, sample SAMN00791995) | human gut metagenome | study: EMG produced TPA metagenomics assembly of the A metagenome-wide association study of gut microbiota in type 2... | reverse complement strand
GTCCCGACAGATAAAATAGGCTGTGCCCGAGCCGATTCGTTGAAATGTATCGTACCAAAAAATAAGAGCAGACCTATTGCCTGCTCTTCATATTTCGGGATTAAACAGGAAAAATATATCCCGGCCGTTTATTTTATACTAAGCACCAATTAAAAACTATACAAAAAATCGAGCATAATCTTGCATATATGGATTATGCGATGATTTTTTGTCTATAGTTTTATTGGTGATTAGTATTATTATCACCGCATAGACATATTCCGCACGCCGCCATTTTCGGACGGATCAGACAGCTCTGCGTAAAAATTTTCCTATATTGCTTACATATTATTACTTTTCAGGCTAAGCAAAATGCTGATAACAAACAATGCCGCCAGCATAGCTGTGCATATCAGGCAGATATGAGCATATCTTTTCCTCCTGCCGATATTTTTTCTGTCTCCGATGAAAACGCCCAGATAGCGTATCACGGAATATATGATGCCCAATATGCTTGCGGTGACTAAAATTTCTCCTGCGATGCGGATAATTGTGATGTCCATTGATGTTCTCCTTTAATGATGGTTTTTAGTCTGATGTTGTCAGCTTACCCCACTGCCAGGCTCACTTATCATCGTTTTGAATAACATGGATTATCTGATCCCCGCCGATTATCCTGTCAATGGTGTGCTTTATGAATAAGGGTCTGATATTGCTTTCACTGATCTTATCCAGAGGCAGCCATACCAGCTTTTCGCCGTCATCTGTGGTGTGCCTGCAAATGTTCGGGTCATCGTCAAGGATTTTCATGCGGTAATAAAACTCTATTTCGTGACAATGAAGCCCGTCGGTGGTTCCGCCGTCACCTTTGAAAAAGTTTTCGCACACAACTGCAAGATGATCTGCACGCACGCAGAGACCCGATTCTTCAAACACTTCCCTCTCAATACATTTTTCGGAAGTCTCTCCCAGATGTACTCCGCCGCCGATCATGTAATAATAATCGCCGAAATTGCTTTTTACGAAAAGCATTTTATTATCATGTATCAGAATACCGCCTGAGCGATACCTGAACCGGTTGTCACCCTTTTTAAATCCGCAGTCGTATTCCATTTGTTCCTCCCACATATTCGCAGGCTGTGCCTGCTGATGTCTTACGTAACCGAGCCATAAGCAAGAAGGTTGTCTCAAAATATCTCAACGAGCATCAGCAGCGAAACGCCGCCAAATAGAAATTATTGCTATAACAAACAACTGCTAACAGATTATTGGTTAACTTCCTGCCTGTTTCGGAAAGCCTTTTTTGTAACCTGCAGAAAATCAAGTTTTGCCTTGGTGATTGAGCTGTAAGAACTTTCTTCAGTTACAATGTCCGATCTGTCAGCTTCTATTATAATGTTTTTTCCGTCAATGTCGCAGGATATCTGCGTTTGAACTATTGAAGGGAGTCCAAAAGAATGACAATTACTTTCTTTTTCTTCAAAAGGCACATCGTATCCTTCAAAATAGTAAAGGAAACAATTAAAATACAACCTGCCATTCTCAAAGCTTTCAAGCGTTATATGTGTCCATTCAGAGGTGTATTTGGAGATATGCTCTTTAGGAATATCGAAAAACGTTCCCACCATATCAATTATCTTGTTGCGGCTTTTATTATTGAAAAAGCGTTTCTTTTTCATTGAATCAACATCATAGATCCAGGTATGATCAATACCTCTGTAAATAATAGTTTCGTCGTCAAGGAAAAACATAACAGCACCGTTAAAATGCGGATTGATTACCTGCTGTGTTTCACGGTCATACCACATTGTATTGTTATTGCTGTGTGTCCAGTGCTGAAAGAAGATACGCTTTGGAGTAATATGCAGTTCAAGTCCGCTTTTCTTTATGCCCGAATGCTTGAAAAGAACTTCGGTTTCTCCGCTGTTTATGTGATATACAGCTACCTTGTTGCCCATATTAAAGAACAGGTCATTTTCATAAAAGCAAAGGTCGCCGTAACATTCTCCTTTATATATCTGCTTTTCTGTTCCCGCAGAAAAATCCCCGATATATATTGCCGCATTTTTGCTTAGCTTGTAATCGACCCCATCCGGCAGAAATTCCTGAATGTACCATGCAGCCATATTGTTTCCGATAGCCACATCCTGCACTGCTGTATGCTTTTCAATTTTTATATCGCCACTTCTGTTTGATAAATGCTTTCCGCCGACACTTATCGCAGGCATGAATGACGGACGGGGATATTCTCCGTGAGCATCAAATGAGTATTTCCTATTATCTTCGCTGAAAATAATTTTTCCGTTTTCAATCGTTACATTCATTTATATCACTCCATTGTTCACATAAACTAACGTTACCAAGCTGCAAATAAAAAATTTTGCTCAAAAATATCTCAACGAGGCGGCAGCAGCGGCACACCGCAAAAATGAAAGTTGTGTATTCAGAATCCTCCATAATGTTTTAAGGTTTCTGCTGCAATTTCGGAGCCGACATTCATAGCCTTTTCAATATCATTTTCAAGCATATATGAGCAGACAAATCCGGCGTGATAGCTGTCGCCGCATCCGGTCGTGTCAATTATGTTTTCAACTTTCACAGCCTGTACTCTGAATTCCTGTCCATTAAAGTACGTAACGCTTCCTCGTTCGGCAAGTGATACGTTGAACAGGCAGCGGTATTTATTAGATAATTCTTTGAACTTCGGCAGGAGCTCTTCCGAGCCGCTTATCATAAAGAAATCAACATACGGAGCATATCGTTCCATAACTGCAAAATCTCTATAAACATCAAAATCTACTGCAAGCTTAAAGCCAAGTGTTTTTTTCAGTTCAACTACCTGCGAAAAACACGAAGCCCAGAAATGAACAAAGACTGCATCGGATCCTGACAAGATTTTGATTTCATTATCATTCAGTACGATGTTATCGAGAATTTTTCCGTCCCATGAATCATCTTTATAATACCTATCGCCTGATTCAGTAAGGTAAGTCATATTATTTGCAGTATGATACCTTTCATCAATGCGTATATGGTTTTTATCAATATCGAATTTTGCTATTGAATCCATTATCGCTTCTGCATATTTATCTTTTCCGACAACACCAAGAAGTGTAACACATATATCCTTAAAGTGCGAGGCGTGAACAGCAAAATTCAATGCCTCTCCTCCCGGTCTGATTATTTCAGTACCATAAAAAACATCTGCGCATATACAAGGGAGTGCAGTCAGCTTAATTTTATTCATTTTAAAACCTCACAAGTCACGATTTAGCGGCGACACGCCGTTGAATTACAATTTATTATTCTTACAAACTAACTGTATCAACGAGTTGGGAGCGGATACACACCGCCAAATGGAAGTTAACCTAATGCAAGCTTAATATTTTCAATAAAATTATCATCTATATTTTTTATTGAGGGGATATGAATAAAAACAGCATATCAAGTCAATTTTATTTTTCATTAGCATTTCCCCCTTAAAGCTTTGATTTGTAAAACCTGTCGCTTCTAAAGTAACTGAGCGGGAAATATCACTTCCCGCTGTCCTTTGCCGCCAGCTGCCAGAACGCAACAGCGCCAGCCGCAGCTACATTAAGGGAGTCCACACCGTGGGACATGGGTATCTTTACCGTGTAATCGCAGGTCGCAATGGTGCTTTCGGAAAGACCGTCGCCCTCAGTGCCGAGAACTATGGCAAGCTTTTCCTCTGCCATAAGGACAGGGTCGTCAATTCTTACGGAACGGTCGCTGAGAGCCATTGCCGCAGTCTTGAAACCTGCCTTGTGGAGCATTTCAATGCCCTTTTCGGGCCAGTCGGACTGCTCCTCGCCTATCCTTGTCCATGGCACCTGCAAAATAGTTCCCATGCTCACTCTCACTGCACGCCTGCAAAGAGGGTCGCAGCAGCAGGGAGTGACAAGCACTCCGTCAATGTTCAGCGCCGCCGCCGAGCGGAATATGGCGCCGATGTTGGTTGCGTCCATGATGTTTTCCAGCACAGCTATCCTGCGTGCGCCTTTGCACAGCTCCGCCACGGTGGGGAGCTTGGGACGCTTCATTGCGCACAGCACGCCCCTTGTCAGCGTAAAGCCTGCCAGCTTTGACAGCACCTCACGCTGGGCGGTATATACGGGGATATCGCCGCAGCGGCTTATTATGTCAGCCGCATCGCCGTGGATATGCCTTTGCTCGGTGAGGATCGAAACAGGCTCATAGCCCATTCTGAGAGCCACGTCGATGACCTTGGGGCTTTCGGCAATGAAAATTCCCTTTTCGGGTTCAAGGCGGTTTCTCAGCTGAGCTTCCGTAAGATTTGCATAAACGTCGGGACCTTTCATGGAAAAGTCGGTTATTTCAATAATGGGCATTTTTATCCTCTATTCTATAATTTCAGGCTCACATTCGAGCATTATCCCCGTCTTTGCATAGACTGTTTCCTTAACATGGCTGATAACGCTCATTACATCGTCAAAGCTTGCGCCGCCCTTGTTTATCACAAAGCCGCTGTGCTTCTCGCTGACCTGTGCCGCTCCGCAGGAGTAGCCTTTAAGTCCGCACTGCTCGATAAGGAGCGCCGCAAATGTTCCCTGAGGGCGCTTGAAGGTGCTGCCTGCACTGCGGTATTCAAGGGGCTGCTTTTCTTTTCTCTTGGCGGTAAGCTCCGCCATTTTTGCGGATATCTCGTCCATGTCGCCGTGAGCCAGCCTGAGAGTGGCTTCGGTGATGATATACCCGCCGCCGCAGAATTTGCTGTGACGGTAGCCGAAGTCAAGCTCTTCTGCGGAAAATTCATGGGCATTGCCCAAGTAATCAACAGCCCTTACGGACTGCACGATGTCCTTCATCTCGCCGCCGTATGCGCCTGCGTTCATATACACCGCTCCGCCGATGTTCCCCGGGATACCGTAGGCAAACTCCAGCCCCGTAAGGCTGTTGTTTTTGGCAAATGTGCCTGCAAGCGACAGTGATGCACCCGCACCGCAGGTGAGATGATCTCCGTTTAAGCTTATGCTGCTGATATCCCTGCCCATGTGAAGGAATATCATGTCAATATCCCTGTCACTTATGAGCAGATTGGAGCCTTTGCCGATAACGTAAAAAGGGATATCATTCATCATCGGCAGCAGTGTTTTAAGGCTCTCCTCGCCGTTTACTTCTATCATCAGCGGACATTTTCCGCCTATGCCGAAGGTGGTGAATCCGCTGAGAAGTATATTTTCATCGCATCTGCACCCACAGTCCTTGGCAGCTGTTTTTATCATATTTATCTGTTCGTTCGTCATATTATCACGCTCCCCCAATATAATACTCTTTCGTCATTGAAAAATCTGGTGAAACAGTGAAAGTCAGCGGAATATTTCCTTGTTTTTCCGCCTGAGACGTTCAAGGATACGCTCTCCGCTGAGGTTCACTATAAGCTCTTCCGGGTAGTCATACTCCTCCAGCAGCTTCATTGACTGCGATACCTGACCTACGGAAGCATAAAAATGAGCGTCGGTGTTCACAATGACGTTTACCCCGTATTTTTTGCACAGGGGAATGATCTTTCTGTAATTGCCCTCGGCGTTTTTCCAGAGCAGAGTGCTTTCGTTTATTTCTACAAGCTTGTCATGCTCTTTGAACGCTTTTATTCCCGTTTCATAGTCAAAAACAAACTTTGTGGCGGCGCAGTGGCCTATCACGTCAACAAGGGGATTTTCTGCCAGTCCCAGATAGGTCTCGGTGTTCTGCACAAGGGTGCCGGACTGCAGAATATCAAGATGAACGGAGCCTATTATCCAGTCCAGCGCCGCACATTCCTTGTCGGGAAAGTCCAGATGACCCTCATAGTCGCTAACGCTTGACTCTGCGCCGTAAACTATCCTTACCCCGAAAAGCTCACGGGGCACAGCCTTGTGGAGATTGTGAAAATGCCACACATGAGGGCCGTCGGTGGAGGCGGGGGTGTGGTCGGTGATCGCCAGGTACTCAAGACCTGCGTCACGGGCAGCCTCCGCCATTTCCTTTATGGTGGAATATGCGTGGGTGGAGGCTACCGTGTGGGTGTGCATATCTGCGATAATTTTCATTTTAATGCCTTTTCAAAAATCAATAAATATCCCATTTTTTGATGGTGTCCTTATGTTCCATTTCAAGACCCAGCTTGTCAAGCAGTTCCTGAGCGGCGTTGTAGCCCATCTTCTTCTGACGGTTGTTCATAGCGGCAACCTCAAGGATAACTGCAAGGTTACGTCCGGGCTTTACGGGAATGGTGGAGCAGGGGACCTTAACGCCCAGAATGGAGGTAAATTCGCTGTCAACGCCCATTCTGTCGTAAACCTTTTCCGAATCCCAAGGCTCCAGCTCAACTATCATGTCTATCTTCTCTGTTACCTTTACGGCACCCATACCGAACAGGCGGCGGGCATTGACGATACCGATGCCACGAAGCTCCAGAAAGTGGCGGATATTTTCGGGAGATGAGCCTACCAGACTAATATTCGATACCTTTCTTATCTCAACAGCATCGTCCGCAACAAGTCTGTGACCTCTCTTGATAAGCTCAACGGCTGTCTCGCTCTTACCGACGCCGCTTTCGCCCAGAATGAGAACGCCCTCGCCGTAAATTTCGATAAGAACGCCGTGGCGGGTTATTCTGGGAGCAAGGTGGAGGTTAAGGTATGCGATAAGTGCGGACATAAAGCTTGAAGTGCTGTCCTTGCAGCGGAGGAGAGGGATCTCATACTGCTGGGCAAGGTCGAGCATTTCGGGGAAATAGGGCAGCTCACGGGTGATTATGATACATGGAACGTGCTGGGCGAAGAGCATTTCAAGGTGCTCCTTGCGGACAGTCTCTTCCATAGTTGCAAGGTAAGCAAACTCTGCCTTGCCCACTATCTGGATACGTTCATTGTTGAAATACTCATAGAAGCCCGAAAGCTGGAGACCGGGACGGTTTATCTCCGTTTCGATAACAAGGAGCTTGGAAGCGTCCATAGGCAGGTGGATTGTTTCAAGGCTGAATTCGTCTATGATTTCTTTAAGGGTCACGCTGAATTTCTTTTCGGGCATATTATGACCATTCCTTTCCTCATGGAAGTTTATTTGTTGGCTTATAACAGGTGTTTGTCATAAGACTGTGAGCGCAGTGTTATACATATCTATTATACATCATTCGAGGATTTTTTCAAGTGGAATATTGTTAAATTACACATATCCGCACAACATTCCTGCGGTGATTTTCATTTGATTTTACACAAGCACGGCATTGAATTCTAATACTAATCTTCAATCAACCTACAGACAAATCCTCGGCTGAAATAAGCCCATTCTTCGTCAAGCTCCCTTGCCGGGCGGCAAGCCCGCCTGCGGTCGCTTTCCTTGACTGGTCTTATTTCATCTGTCGGCTTTGCCTATAGAGCGATTGAAGATTAGTATAAAAAATGTAATATAATGCAGGACAAAATAAAAAAGTAGTTCGGGTATGAAAAAGCTTGTTTGCGCATTATCAGTTCATTCCCTCTGCGCCGTTTTGCGAGAGAAGCGTTTCCGCACGCCTTTTCAGCAGCGGAAATTCCGACAGGTCGGGGGAGCGTTCAAGCAGCATTTTTGCCGCTGTCGAGGTATCCGCCAGCAGCTCACGGTCATTGTACAGGTCGGCGGCTTTAAGGGGGGGAAGTCCGCTCTGGCGGCTGCCGAAAAAGTCTCCTGCGCCTCTGAGCTTCAGGTCCTCCTCGGCAATGGCAAATCCGTCCGAGGTGGAGGAGATTATCCTGAGCCTTGCCCGTGTTTCCTCGGTGGCGTTGTCCGTCACGAGAATGCAGGTGGATTTGTACTTTCCTCTGCCCACACGTCCTCTCAGCTGATGAAGCTGGGAAAGACCGAAGCGGTCGGCGCTTTCTATCATTATAACTGTGGCGTTGGGCACGTCCACGCCTACTTCTATTACGGTGGTGGAGACCAGCAGGCTTATTTTCCCTTCCTTGAAGTCCGCCATTACAGCGTCCTTTTCGGCAGGGAGCATTTTGCCGTGGAGCAGCCCTATTGAATAGCCTTTCAGCTCATTTTCCGATATCTTCTTTGCATATGCCGACGCCGCCTGGATCTCGCTTTCGCCGTTTTCTTCGTCTATCATGGGACACACGATGTAGCCCTGCCTGCCTGCGTCCAGCTCCTTTTTCACAAAGCCCAGCGCACGGGAGCGGAGCTTGCCCGTTATCGCATACGTTTCCACGGGCTGCCTGCCCTTTGGCAGCTCGTTGATAACGGATATATCAAGGTCGCCATAAACTATCAGCGCCAGTGTTCGTGGTATGGGTGTTGCGGACATTACCAGCTTGTGGGGCTTTTCGCCTTTCATTGCAAAAAGCTTGCGCTGATTTACTCCGAAGCGGTGCTGCTCGTCGGTGATGACAAGTCCCAGACGCTTAAACTCCGTGCTTTCGGAAATAAGAGCGTGTGTGCCCGTTATCACGGAGATATCTCCGCTTAAAAGCTGTGCTTTTATCTCGTTTTTCTGCTTCTGGGTCATGGAGCCTGTCAGGCAGCCCACATTTATTCCCAAAGGTTCAAGAAAGCCTTTCAGAGTGGCATAATGCTGACGGGCAAGTATTTCCGTGGGAGCCATCAGCGCCGCCTGGCAGCCGTTTTTGTAGGCAAACCAACAGGCAGCTGCGGCAACGGCGGTCTTACCCGAACCAACGTCACCCTGAACAAGGCGGTTCATGGGGGAGCTTTTGCTCATGTCCCTGAAAATGTCCTCGCAGGCTTTTTTTTGCGCATTTGTAGGCTCAAATGGGAGAGATCCGTAAAACGGCGACGGCTCGTAATATTTCATAGGGCAGCCTGTTACCTCGTGGGATAGGCTGCGCATAAGCCCCAGTCCGCACTGCATGGTAAGCAGCTCATCAAAGCCCAGTCTCCGCCGTGATATCTCCGCACCGTGCATGGATTCAGGAAAATGTATGTTGCGGTAGGCGTATTCCTCGGTGCAAAGCTCGAATTTCTGGCGGATAAAGTCGGGGAGCGGCTCTTCTATCTGCTCGGAAACGCTTTCCAGCGCCTGTGTCATGTTAATAATGAGCATCTGAGCCGTAAGTCCCTCGGTAAGGGCATATTTTGGACGGATAAGGCACTTTTCGTCCGCTTTTATCACCAGCGGCGAGTTCATTTCCTTGCGCACAAATCCCCCTGTGACACGTCCGAAAAGACGGTAGGTCTCATTCATTGCAAAAGCATCATAGGCGTAGCGGTTGTTGTATATGACCACGGTTATTGTGTCCGTGCCGTCATCAAGTATGACCTTGTAAAGCATCAGCCCCTGGCGTATCCTTGCGGCAGGAATTTTCGCCGTGACCGTGCCGCTTACCACAGCCTGCTCGTTTAAAGGCGCATCGGCAATGTTCACAGGCTCGGAAAAATCAATATATTCCCTTGGAAGATGATCCAGCAGATCGCCCACAGTAGCTATGCCCATTTTTGCGTAAAGCTCGCTGCGCTTTGCAGCCACTCCCGACAGGGCGGTTATTTTATCCGTTAGCTTCATTTGGCAAATATCCTTTCGCATATCCGTGCGCAGTCATGGTATAATTTTTCAGTGTCAATGCCTGCAAATCCGCCGTTTTCATAGAGTATTTTTCCGCCAACGGCAGTCATTCGGATAATGTCCTTTGAACCGCTGAAAACAAGATTTTTCACAATGTCATTTTCAGGCTGCATTGAGGGGCGGCGCATATCCACCACCGCAAAGTCTGCAAGCTTTCCCGCTTCAATGCTGCCGCAGTCCAGCTCCATTGCCTTTGCTCCGCCCAGTGTTGCGGCACGGAGAACATTTTCCGCAGGCATGGCGGCAGCGTCGGAGTATCTGAGCTTCTGCAAAACGGTGCACAGGTACATTTCCCTGAACATATCAAGGGCATTGTTGCTTGCGGCGCCGTCAGTGCCTATGGCAACGTTTATCCCGTGGGACATCAGCGAGGATATGTCCGCAATGCCGCTGGCAAGCTTTGAGTTGCTGGCAGGGTTGGTCACGGCGGTCATATTATGGCGGCGGAAGATATCCATATCATTTTCGGTGAAATATACACAGTGATATCCGCCACCGCCGTACTCAAACATTCCTATGCTTTCCATAAGCTCGGTGGGGGTCTTGCCGTACCTTGAAATGCAGCCCTCGGTCTCGGACTTTGTTTCGCTGTTGTGGCACCATACGGGAGCGTGATATTTCTGCGCCAGAGCCGCTATCTGCTCCATTATTTCAAGGCTTGTGGTGTATTCGGCGTGAAAGCCCGGCTTGTAGGAAATAAGAGGGGAGATACTGTTGAGTTCAACATAATGCTCCTCCAGCAGCTTTGGTGACCCGCAGAAATTATTCACCGCACCGCAGAACACACCTCTGAACCCCGTGTCGATGAACGCCTTTGCGGTCTGCTCGGGAGCTGAAAAATACATATCAAAGCAGGAGGTCGTGCCTCCCGACAGATATTCGCACACCGCAAGCTTTGTAAGGGTATAGCTATCCTCGGGCAAAAGCTTTGCTTCATTGGGGAAAACCGCTTCATTCAGCCATCTGTCCAGCGGAAGATCCTCCGCAAAGGAGCGCAGGAAAACCATGGGCGAGTGGGTGTGAGCGTTGCAGAAGCCGGGGATAATAAGGTCGTTTTTCAGGTCTATATCCCTGTCATAAACTTCGTTTTCGGGAGCATTCTCAGTGCTTCCCACGTATGAAAACCGTTCCCCATTGGTGCAGACTGTGCCTTTTTTTACGGTCATGTCGTTGGTGTCAAGATAGCGTGCATTGTAAAGTCTCAGCTTCATAGTCTGCCTCCTCAGTATGATAATGAGCTGCCGTGCCTGTCCTTTTTCACGTTGATGCAGCAGGGTATTTCTTCTTTGAGCTTATCCACATGGGATATTATGCCCACCTTTCGGCGGCTGCCCTGAATGGTGTAGATGACCTTTACAGCGTCCGCCAGAGCGGCAGGGTCAAGGGAGCCGAAGCCCTCGTCGATGAACATAGCGTCAATGCTTATTCCACCGAAGCGGCTCTGCACCACTGTTGACAGCGCCACGCCCAGCACAAGGGAGATGAGAAATTTCTCGCCGCCCGAAAGCTGCGCCGTGGGGTAGCTGGCAGAATGTTCCGCAAGGGCGCTTTCCACCATAAGGTCAAGCCCCTGCTTGGAGCCGCCGCCCACTTCCTTACTTCTCACCAGCCTGAAAGTGCCGTCCAGCATATTTGCAAGCATATTGTTTGCTTCGTCCGTAACCATGTCGAGCATTACGCCCAGAACGTAGCGGGTAAAGGAAATTCCCTTTGCGCCCGACATCATGTCGGCAAATTCCCTTTGCCGGGCATAGATCTCACGCCTTGCGTTAAGTGCTTCCATGCGCTTGCGGCAGTCTGCGGCAAGGTCGGTGAGCCTTTTGATATTTTCTTCTGTGCTGCGGATATTGAAGTCAAGCTCGCTGCATTTTGCGTCCGCACTGTCACGGAGCTTTTTAAGGGATGCGATATCGGGGCGTTCTTTTCCCGAAAGCTCCCCGGAAAGCTCTTCCTGGCGCTTTGCGGCATCGGAAAGGGCTGATACGAACTGCTTCAGCCGTTCGTTCAACTCGGGCAGGCGGGAGATATTTTCACGGTCGGGGACAAATTCATCGGCAGGGGGGAGGTTATTTTCTGCCAGCACCTTTTCAGCCGCTTCCTTTGCCAGGGCAAGCTTTTGTACAGCTGCTTTTTCTTCGCTCACAGCGGCCTCATGGCTTGTGCTTGCCGCCGCCAGCTTTTGTGCGCATAAGGACACTTCCTGCGAAAGCTTTTCGGAGACCAGACTGTATTCGTCGGTGAGCCTTTTCAGCTCCGTAAGGCGTTTTTCCAGTGCAGATGTGTCGTGAATATCCTTTTCCATCTGTGCGCAGGCGGACTTGTACTGCGCCGCCAGACTGCTGTAGTTTTCCCTTGCTTCGATGAGCTTTTCGGATATAATTTTATTTTCCTGCTCTGCCATGTCAAGCTGAACGTTTATCTCATGAAGTTCTTCACGCAGCTGGGGGAGCTTCTGCTGCTCTTTGTAGGCATTGTCATAAGCGGATTTTGCTTTGATATAATTTTCCTCGGAATATCCCTGAGGGATAATGGCTTCAAGGGCTTTTATCTGCTCATCAAGCTCGGATATTTTCTGCACGGCGGTTATCTGCTCGGAGGTAAGCTTTATTTTCTCTTCCGTTACCTGACGGAGCTTTTTTTCTGCCGCTTCCATGTCGCTGTCGGAGACGGACTGCACGCCTGAGTGCTTTTGGGGGTGATGGGTGCTTCCGCAGACGGGGCAGGGAGTGCCCTCCGCAAGCTCTGCCGCCAGTCGGGAGGATATGCCGTCAATAAAGGCTCTGCGGACGGTTTCATATTTCGCCTGATAATTCTTTTCCTGCTCCTCAGCCTGCTTTATCCTGCCCGCAAGGGTGTCCGCCCTGACCGAAAGCTCTGCCCTTTCCTTGTTGAGCCTGTCGGCTTCGGAACGGGATTTTTTTGCATCTTCAAGGGCTTTCAGCTCGTTATAAAGCCGCAGAACGCTGTCGGCGAATTTTTCCTTTTCCTGCGCTTCCTTGCTTTTTTTGTCGGCGGCGGCCTTCAGGTCGGCTGCCTTTTTGCCTGCATTGTCATATTCGGTGCGCAGCTTTTTGCCCAGTATAAGGGCCTTTTCCGTTTCACTGCGGAGTGGCTCGGCGGCAGCATATACCGACCTCAGCCCCTCCAGACGGATATATTCCTCCCTGCGTGAGATATTCTCCTGCTCGCTGTTTTTATGTTCCTGCAGGCGCTTTTGCGCAGCGGTATTGTCCGCATTGGCAGCCGTGAGAGCGGCTTTTGCATCGGAAACGGCTTTGCTTCTGCGGAGATGCTCTTCACGGGCGGCATGGTAATTGTCCGTTTCGTGGAGGACTGCCTTTTCACGTTCAAGGCGGTCTATCTTTTCAGCCAGCCTGTCAAATTCGGGCTGCTTTTCTTTCAGCATCGAAAAAGACTTTTCAGATTTATCAAGCTCGGCAAATTTTTCAGACAGCAGGCTTCCTGCGGAAAGGGCTTCATCGGCACGCTTTTTCTCGGCATGGGCGGCGGCATGGGCGGACTTCATCTCTTCAAGAGCCGCTTTGTATTCGCTTACCTGAGCGTCAGCCGCTTCGGGGGAGTCAAGCTTTGCGGCAGAAAGGTCAGCGTCTATCTTCATCTGCTCGCATTCGATGCTTTTCTTTTCATCGTCCGCCAGCTTTTTCAGCCGCTCGGATATGCGTGTGAAGCGCTCTGCGCCGAAAAGCGTCCTGAGCAGCTCTTCTTTTTCCTTTGTGGGACAGGTGAGCAGCCGCTCAAACTTGCCCTGCGGGAGTATTACAACCTGCCTGAACTGCTCGGCGGTAAGCCCCAGCAGCTTTACAGCCTGCGCATTTACGTCTTTCTGGCGGGGATTATCAAAATACGGCTGCCACATTTCCTTTTCCGTGTCGTAAAATGCGCAGTCCTGATACTCGTTCCAACCCTCGGCACGGGCTTTGGGCGTAAATGTCCGTGAAAAGCGGTACCGCTTGCCCGACAGCTCAAATTCAAAGACAGAATAAGCCTCGCCGTCTTTTTTTGTGTAATGACCATTTAAAAGCTCGCTGCGCTCTCCGCCGCTGCTTTCGCCGTAAAGTGCGAACATCATTGCATCGAGAATGGTAGTCTTTCCCGAACCTGTTTCGCCGCAGATGAGAAAAACATCATCAAGGGAGCCAAAGTTGATCTCGCTCTCCCCAAAATATGAGCCAAGGCCTTTGAATTTAAGATTTACGGGCTTCAAGATAAACTGTCCTTTCAAATAAGATACTTTGTAAATTATATCATATTTTCCTTTGAAAATCAAGGCGGCAGGCAGTTTGCCGCAGATCTGATACTTGAAATCCGCATAACAACGTGCTATAATTATATCGGAGAAAATATGTATATGAGTTAGCTATAGCTTACACAAAAAGGAGAAGCAGCATATGATAATAAAAACAACACTTGAAAAAAACGGCTTTCTGGGCACGTTCTACGAGGGAAGCACCTACGCCGACAAATCCGTGATATACGTGGGCGGAACAGGCGAGAACCGCAGCACTGTGGAGGAACGTGCCTCGAAGCTGTGCAGGCGTGAGGGGTTCAGCGTTCTTGCGCTGGGATATTATCTGTGGGAGGGGCTGAGCAAAAATAATTTTGCTATCCCCGTGGATTACTGCGAAAGGGCTGTGGGCTGGCTGAAAAACGACTGCCCCGTGAAGATAAACAAGATCGCCATGACGGGTATTTCCCTTGGGGGAGCATATACGCTGCTCTGCTCCTCGCTCATTGGCGACATAACCTGCGCCATACCCGTTTCGGGCTATGACTATGTGGTGGAGGGCACGAAAAATATGTTCTTCCGTCAGCACTGCGCAATGTTCAATTATCACGGTCATGACCTGCCATATTCGTCTTCCGAATGCCTTTCCCATATCCCCTCGACCCTTGCGGCACTGAGAAAAAATCCCAATTACAATATTAGCCAGATGAACAGATATTATTACATCGAGTGCATTGATAACTACACTGAGGATTCACGCATCAAGGCGGAGAACATAAACGGAGATATCCTGCTCATTGCCCCGGGATTTGACGATACATGGCCCTCGGAGATAGCCTCACGCCGCATTATGAAGGTGCTGGAGGATATGGGCTTTCCACACAGGCACGAGTGCGCTATTTATGAGAACGGCAGCCATGCCCTTGCCTTTGACCAGCGCTGCGACACTGAAGAGGAGAAAAAGGCGCTGGACAAGATGAACAAGGTGATGGGATACATTCTTCCCACAGAAAAGAAAAACCCCGCTGCCTGCGCAAAAGCCAGACAGGAGAGCTATTTTAAAATGGTGGAATTTCTTAAAGAGTGGCAATAATACTGATCACCAATAAAACTATATACAAAAAATCATCGCATAATCCATATACGCAAGATTATGCTCAATTTTTTGTATAGTTTTTAATTGGTGCTTAGTATAATACTAATCCTCAATCAACCTATAGACAAATCCTCGGCTGAAATAAGCCCATTCTTCGTCAAGCTCCCTTGCCGGGCGACAAGCCCGCCTGCAGTCGCTTTCCTAGACTGGTCTTATTTCATCTGTCGGCTTTGTCTATAGAACGATTAAAGATTAGTATAAAGCAAAATCGGCAGTTCATATGAGCTGCCGATTTTTCATACACAAAACAAAAAACCTGCTCACAATGTGAACAGGTTTGTGGTTGGGGTGCAGGGATTCGAACCCCGGAAGTGCTTGAGTCAGAGTCAAGTGCCTTACCGCTTGGCGACACCCCAGTGTGGTTGGGATAGCCGGATTTGAACCGGCGAAATGACGGAGTCAAAGTCCGTTGCCTTACCGCTTGGCTATATCCCAGTAAAGGTTTAACTTAATCGGAATTGGTAACGTTCCCTGACGACTTATATATCATACCACATTCATTCTAAAAAGTCAATACCTTTTTTTATATTTGTGGCATTTCACAAATATAAAGTAATTTATATGACAGATATGTCAAATCTCACTGCGATTCTCCAGTGCTTTGAAAAGAGTAACCTCGTCCGCAAATTCCAGTGTTCCGCCTATGGGCAGACCGAATGCAAGGCGTGTTACCTTTATTCCCAAGGGCTTTAAAAGCTTTGAGATGTACATGGCAGTGGCTTCGCCCTCAACAGTGGGGTTGGTCGCCATGATGACCTCTTTCACGCCGCCTTTCTTTATCCTGTTCAGCAGCTCCTTTATGCGTATCTGCTCGGGAGTAACGCCGTCCAGTGGGGAGATAAGCCCATGGAGTACATGATAAACGCCCTTGTACTCGTTTGTGCGCTCGAATGCGGTAATGTCCTTGGGTGTCTCCACCACGCAGATAGTGGAGGGGTCACGCATATCATCGCTGCATATGGGGCACACACCCGAATCGGTAAGATTGCAGCAGATACGGCACTCCTTTACCGTGCTGTGGGCATTGATTATAGCGTCTGCAAAGGCCTGTGCGTCCTCGTCGCTCATGCCCATTACAAAATAAGCCAGCCTTTGTGCGGTTTTCATGCCAATGCCCGGAAGCTTTGCGAACTGCTCCGCAAGGAGCACCAGAGGCAGTGCTGTGCTGTTTGCCATTGCAAATGCTCCTTTCGATAAAATGCGGGGACTATTATCCAGTCCCCGCCAATCTTTTTATTTATGGGGTATCAGAAAAGGCCGGGGAAAGAAACGCCGCCTGTTACTGCGCCCATCTTTGCCTCGGAGGTATCCTCGATCTGCTTTACGCACTCGTTGATAGCGCTGATAAGAAGATCCTGGAGCATCTCAACATCGTCCTTGTCAACGACTTCGGGCTTGATGTTAAGGGACTGGACCTGCTTTCTGCCGTTCATGGTGATCTCAACAGCTCCGCCGCCTGTGGTAGCGGTGAAGGTCTCGTTCTCGATCTCTTCCTGAACATTGGTGATCTCAGCCTGCATCTTCTGAGCCTGCTTTATCATGTTCTGCATATTCTGAGCGCCGCCGCCCATACCCTGTGGTAATCTTGCTTTCATAGTGATAACTCCTTTGAAAAAATTGTATTCAAATTTATGCGCCGCAGCCTGTGCCGCAGCAATTATCCGACGGATACCGACGGATACTGAGCTTAGATAGTTTCGACGGGAACGCCGCCGTTTTCTGCCTTTTCAAGCAGAGCCTTCCGGGCTTCCTCGGGGGATATTTTCGCTTCCGCCTTGCTTTCGCCGCCGCCTGCCAGTGAGCGGTCAAGATTTTCCCTGTAGCCCACAAGTATCTTGTTGGAAAGGGTAAGACCTGTCAGCTGATTTATGGCGGACAGTATCTTGACGCAGTTCTCGGGGGAGCGTGTAAGCACGCCGATAAGCTTGTCCTTGGTGTTTATGAGCAGCTTTCCGCCGCACTCGTAGCCGTAGGTGCCGTTAAGGGCAGGGGCGACTGAGGGGCAGGTCTCCTTCAGCTTGTCTATGATATCGAACCAGCGGTCGATATAGTTTATGGACGAGCTTCCCGATGCTGCGGCTGCCATTTCGGCGGCACGCTCCGATGCGGGAGGATATTTCTGCTTTTGCGGCTGAGGTCTCGGTGAGCCGTCAGCCTTCTGCTCCAGCTTCTGTTCAAGCTCGGATATCTTGGCGTTCAGCCTGTCGATCTCACTTCTGTCCGCTGCCTGAGCAGGGGACTGGGCGGTGACAATAGCCGCTCCGCTGCACATTCTGATAACGCACATCTCCATGTCTATCCTCTTTGAGAGGGAACGGGACATACGCTCTGCGCAGGAGGAAAGTGTGTCCAGATGGGACAATACATCGGAAAGAGTCATTTTAGACGCTATCCGCTTTATGGTCTCAAGCTCCGAGGGCAGGCAGATCATTGATTTTGTCTGCTCGGGGGCTGAAATGGCTATCATAATGTTCCGAAACTGTGCCGCCAGCTCTTCGCACAGCCGCTGCATATCCTTTGAGCGGTCGTACAGCTGAGAGATGATATCCAGCGCTTTTGCGGGATCCTTGTCCGCAACGGCTTCCGCCAGAGCGAAAAGGTAGTCACGGCCTGCGATGCCTGCCGCTTCGGATACCACATCGGCGGTGATGTTTTCGGAAAATGCTATACATCTGTCAAGAATGGAAAGAGCGTCACGCATACCGCCGTCGGCAGCCTTTGCGATAAGCTCGGCAGCGTCGGGGGCGAGGGTGATGTTTTCCTTTACCGCAATGTCGCTGAGACGTGCGGCGATGTCCTCGGTCTTTATTCGCATAAAGTCAAACCGCTGGCATCTTGACAGAATGGTCGGCAGCACCTTGTGAAGCTCGGTGGTCGCCATGATAAACTTTATATACGGGGGAGGCTCCTCAATGACCTTCAGCAGAGCATTGAACGCTTCCTTTGAAAGCATATGGACCTCATCGATGATGTATATTTTGTATCTGCACCGTTCGGGGGTGTATTCGGTGGCTTCCCTCAGCTCACGGGCATCGTTTACGGAGCCGTTGGAGGCTGCGTCTATCTCGATGATATCGGCGAGAGCAAAGTTGTCTGCGTCACGGCAGATATCGCACTGACAACAGGGCGAGCCGTTTACGGGGTGCTCGCAGTTGAGCGCCTTGGCAAAAATTCTGGCGCAGGTGGTCTTACCCGTTCCTCTTGAACCTGTGAACAGGTAGGCATGAGCGGTTTTGCCGCTCATTATCTGATTTTTCAGCGTTGTGGTAATATGAGACTGGGAGATTACATCGTCAAACGTGGCGGGTCTGTATTTCCTGTATAACGCCTGATACATAAAATCCTTCCTCTTTTATAATTATCCGTTGATGTGGGAGTCGGCTTTGCCGTAGCGCTCTCTCAGGTGCTCCTCAAAGAAATTTTCGGGATAGCCGCCTGCGGTGCATATCTGAGCGCAGTATGACTTGAACCCCTCCATATCGCCTATTCGTGCGATAAGCGCAAGGCGGTACCTTTCACAGGCTTCGTCCTCCTTGCCCTCCAGCAGGCTTGCCAGCGCAAGACCGCCCTGAGAGGTTATGGGGTCAAGACCGTATTCTATTGATTTTTCAAAGTAATATCTGCTTTTTTCGGGAAGATTAGCCGAAAGGAACATTCTGCCTATCTCGTTGTAGATGAAAGGGAAAATGCCCTTGCTCTCGGCGATGGGAACGAGCTTTTCGTAATACTCAGCCGCAGAGCTGTAGCTTGCGGAGAGGGAAAAGTTTCTTGCCGCCATAAGCAGCGATTCGGGGAGATGTATCTCCTTTTCGGCTGCGATAACTGCACAGTGAGCGGCGTTGGTGGAATATCCCATTCTGCTGTAGCAGATGGAGGTGTAAAAGCCCAGAACGCCCTGTTCGCTGTCTGTCAGGCTTTTGCCTTTAAGATCCCTGAAAATATCCAGGGCATCGTTATAATTATTTTCCGCCAGGAGCAGCTCCAGAGCGGAGTAAAACATTCGCTTCTTCTCACCGTACATAAAGGCTGTGCCGATAACGTCCTTATCGTAATCCGAAAGGTAGTCGGCGGGGGTGCCGTTTATGCCCCTGTTAACTGAAAAGCCTATCTGTATGAAAAGCCCCGCCAGGAACATGACCGCTCCGCATATCAGATATGCTTCATCGGGGTGAGTGTGATCGACGAAATAGAAAAATACAAATATCAGACCCAGCACATAGGGCACAGCGGCGCCTGCAGGTGCCGAGGTGACATAAAGCCGTTTCAGCGCAGAGAAAAATTTCAGTAATCTCTTCATTCAGCTGGCCATCTTTCTGTTTTATAAAAAATCCGATACATAGGTGTGCAGGCTTGCTGCGGCACACGAAACGTACCGCTTAATGCTGCTCGGTTCCCCGCCTGACATGGTTCACGGTGTTTTGTTGCACAGGGCCCGCACACCTATATATCGGATTACATCCAACTTAGATGTTACATATTATATCATACTTTTTCTGAAATTGCAATAGCTTTTGAGAAAAAATTTAGATAATGGTAAAAACTAACGCATAAATCGTTTTCGCTGACGTGTGGGACTGTAATAATCCGCCTGCACGATACATATATTTTTCTCGGAGTGATGATATGCTGACCTTTATTTTTGCGGGACTTATACTTGTTTCCATAGCCGTATCCGTCTTTACGGGCACGTCCGGGCAGCTTACCGAGGCAGTGCTCACCGAGCCTGTGAATGCGGTGGAGCTTTGCATATATCTTTGCGGCGGAATGTGCTTTTGGGGCGGACTTATGCGCATTGCGGAAAGATCGGGGCTTACCGATGTGCTGGCAAAAGGCTTTTCATTTATACTCGGCGGACTTTTCCGTGATATCGACACAAACGGCAGGGCGTTCCATGCCATCTGCATGAACATTACCGCAAATCTGCTTGGGCTGGGCAATGCTGCCACGCCTTTCGGGATAGAAGCAATGAAAGCCCTTGCTGAAGAGGAGAAAGCAGGGGACACCGCCGCTCCCTCAATGGTGATATTCACCGTCCTGAACACCGCTTCCATTACCCTTATCCCCTCAACAGCCCTTTCAATACGCATGAAATACGGTTCTGCGGAGCCGCTGGAGATAATTCCCGCCGTGTGGATAACATCGGCAGCCGCACTTGCATTCTCCCTTACAGCGGCGGTGCTTCCCTTTATCAGACGGAAAAATGAAAGGAGAACCGAGCATGACAAGCCTTGTGATACCCATATGCGCCGCCATAGTGATATTGTGGGGGATATATAAAAGGACGGATATTTTCGGTGAGTTCGTAAAGGGTGCTGCCGATAATCTGAAAACCTGTGCAGAGCTGCTGCCCACTCTTATTGCACTGATAACAGCGGTGGGAATGTTCAAGGCATCGGGGGCAATGGAGCTGATAACAAACGTATCGGCACAGATTTTTGACAGCTTCGGCTTTCCCTCGCAGTGCCTGCCGCTGGCGCTGATAAGGCCTGTTTCGGGCAGTGGAGCGCTGGCTGTGTATGAGAGCATCATCTCGGACAGCGGCCCCGACAGCTTTGCGGGCAAGGTGGCAAGCGTGATGCTCGGCTCCACCGAGACAACCTTTTACACCCTTGCGGTCTATTACGGGGCGGCAGGCATAAAAAAGACCCGCCACACCCTTGCGGCTTCTCTCACGGGAGACCTGACTGGCTTTATTTTCAGCGTGCTTACGGTAAATCTGCTGCTCAGGTGAAATGTTAACAAAATGTAAATTCAAGGGCTTTTGGCAAAATCCTGTTGACAAGGCAATTTTTATTTGATATAATAAATAAGCATTGTTGAGATGAGCCATTAGCTCAGTCGGCAGAGCATTTGACTTTTAATCAAAGGGTCTGGGGTTCAAATCCCCAATGGCTCACCAATGTATCCGCAAGCCTTTTCGGTTTGCGGATCTTTTGTTATATGATATAAAAACAGCGCTTTGCCTTATAAAAGACAGAGCGCTTATTTATTGAGCGGTTGTTCGCTTTCTTTTATCGCTGCTTTAGTATCCTCATTTGGAGCATCTGATATACCGAAGCTCTTTAAAAGCATCATAAGTGCTTCGATCTGTTCATCGTTAAGCTGGTCGATCATGAAATGAACACGTTCTCTTGTACTCATAAAATCAGCTCCCTTCTACCTGTATTATATTAAGTTCGACACAAAAATCAATAGCCGATTTTACTCCCAACAAACGGTTACAAAACCATTTCCATTGCCTACATTTGATTACAGGTATTCTTTTCCTCTTGATACTTTTTCATGCAGATGATATAATCAGAATATAACATAAACTCAGTCATAAAGAAAGGATACCGATATGAAAAAATTCAGACTTATTGCCGCTGCAATGGCGGCTGTTATGTGCATATCCGCAGTGCCCGTGTCCGCAGTGCAGCACGGCTGGGAAAGCGGCGAGGGAACAGGCAGATATATCCTCCATGACGGAGCGGCAGCCACAGGCGTTATGAACATCGACGGCGTGGTATATCGTTTTGATTCTTACGGCAGCTGCCTTGGCAGATACACCGGCATCGGCAGGAAAAACGGAGTTATCCGCTATTACCGGGACGGCATTATGTTCACAGGCGGCTGGCTGAAGCTTTCGGGCGGCACATATTATTTTGACCGGAACGGCGTGGGAGCTGTGGGCATTGTGACCATAGACGGCAAGCAGTACAATTTCGGTTCCGACGGCAGGCTCACCGATTCCGTCAACCCCTTTTCCGTGACCGCCGACAAGCAGCTTATCGTTATGGGAAACCGTGATAAGATAAAGTTCACATTCACCGCAGAAAACATCAGCGGCACTGCCTATATGGGCGAGATAACCGAGCTGCAAAGATATTCCGACGGCAAGTGGTACAAGGTAAAGCCCTCGGACAGCTATGTCGTTAATGATGTAGCATATGAGCTGGGAAATGTGGGCGACCCATACTATTATAATGGTTCAGCCGATGTGTATTTCACTCCCGAGGCGTATTCCAATAACCTTACCGCGGGCAAATACCGCATTGCCCAGACTATTTATACCGACAACGGTCAGAAGCGGCTTTTCTGTGAGTTCAGCATCGCAGATCGGGCAGCGGTAAGCACTTCTCAGCCAAGCTATGATATTATGTCAACCGAGAGAATAGATATCAGCGGATATGCCGTCAATGCAGGGGAGTATTATGCCGAGGCGCAGGGGCTTTATGTGTATAATGACGACACCGATGAATGGGACAGAGTAGAGCCTAAAGAGACCGACCGTCCCTTCGTTTCCGATGTGCTTTTATCATCGGGTGACAGCATAAACTGCTTCCTTGACCTTACCCGCTACAGCCGCACAAGGCTGAAATCGGGCAAATATCGTGCGCTTATCGCCGATAATATCTCCTGCGAGTTTGAGATGACAAATCCCTATGACGTTTATGCGGAGCAGTTTGAGCCTGAGAAAAGGGGCAAGAAGCAAATCGTCATAACATTTGTGAACACCACCGACAGCGACATCACCGTAAAGGGCTATGGCAAGCTTATGCGCCAGGTAAGGGGCAAGTGGATAACTGTCACAGCAGGAAAGGCTCTGGATACCGAGGTTACCGTTCCTGCTATGCACAAGTGGGAAAAGACCATGGTGCTCAATAAATATTACAGTGCTTCCGACCTTAAAAGCGGCAGCTACTGCATGAAATTCCCCACCGCAAGCGGCGGATGTGTGTATGCTTATTTTGAGCTGAAGTGATGAGTGAAATAGAAAAGCCGTCCTTGTGGGCGGCTTTTTTCATATTCTTATGCAGGAAATCATGATAAAATTAACCATTAGTTCTTGAAATCGGTGCCGTAATATGTTATAATTAAACAAATATGCGAAAATTACCGTGTAAGGCAATTTTCACCGAAAGGAACGAAGATCATGATAAGATCAGGAAAAGGAAGATTTCTGGCTTTCCTTTCTGCCGCTGTGATATCACTGGGTTCGGTAACGGCATTCGGCTCGGATATCACCGTTCAGGCAGCAATGAACACGTCGGAATTTGCTTCGGGATACTCGTATCCCACTCAGATGAGAGGGCTTACCGCTTTCCAGTTAGTCTCCGATATGGGCGCAGGCTGGAATCTGGGAAATTCCCTTGAATCGTCCGACAGCGAGACCAACTGGGGCAATCCCAAGACCACCAAGTCCATGATAGACGCTATTGCAGCAAAGGGCTTCACCACCCTGCGTGTACCCGTAAGATGGGATGACCACTACTCCGACTCATCCAAGTACATAATCAGCGCCGAGTATATGGACAGAGTTGAGACCGTGGTAAACTATGGCCTTGCAAACGGAATGTACGTTATCCTTAACGTTCACCACAACGACCTCCAGGCCGCCGTTTCATCAAGCACATCGGCTCAGAACAAGATATCCGAGGAGCTGGCTGCTATCTGGAAGCAGATCGGCACACGCTTCAAGAACTATGGTGACAAGCTCATTTTTGAGGTAAACAACGAGCCACGCTGCGGCGAGGACTGGACAGGCAACGCAAGCTACTACAAGTGCGTAAATGCCAACAATGAGGCTGCCCGTGCAGCTATCAGAGCCACAGGCGGCAACAACGCCAAGCGCCTTATCATGCTCCCCACCTACTGCGCATCGGGCGATGCTGCCAAGGCTGAGGCATGGTCGAACACATCGGGTGACAGCATGATCGCCGCTTCTATCCACGCATATCTTCCCTTTGATTTTGCGTTCTCGGGTGACGGTCACAAGGACTGGCAGGCTTCCGACCTTACCGAGCTGAGCGGCTTCTTTACACGTATGTACAACACCTTTATCAGCAAGGGCGTTCCCGTTGTTATCGGCGAGTTCGGCGCCACAAACAAGAGCAACACCGCTTACAGAGAAAAGTATGCAGGCATATATGCTTCGCTGGCAAGGCAGTTCGCCGCACAGGATATCCCCTGCGTATGGTGGGACAACAACTGCTTCGGCACAGGCAGCGAGAACTTCGGCATCTTCAACAGAGGCAGCAGAAGCTTCACCTACGGCGGCATTGCCGATGCGCTTGTTGCCGCATACAACGGCGACCCTCAGTATGAAACTGCCACAGGCGGAGAAAACGTGCTTTTCTCGGGCACAGGCACAAGCTCAAATTACGGTCAGGCAGTATCCTTTGACCCCGGCGCAATAACAAGCCTTTCAAGCAGCGACAAGATATACTGCTCATATTCATCTTATGGGGATATCGAATTTATCCTCCAGAGCTTTACCGACAGCAGCAGAGGCTGGATACAGGTAGCTCCCGACAGCGTATCCAACGGCACAGCGGTATGGTCAGTATCAAGTCTCAAAAGCGCATTCGGCGGCTCCTTCTCAGGTCTTGGCAAGGCATACATCGGCGACAGAGGCTCTTCTCTTACCGTTACAAAGGTGTATGTTCCCGGCGGCACTGCTCACACCCATGTTTATAACGGAAAATCGGCAGTTGCCCTTGAAGCCACCGCCTACACAAAGGGCAGAAAGCAGATATACTGCTCCGTAAGCGGCTGCACAGCCTACAGGATAGTTACCGTTCCCAAGCTTGACTCCACAAGACCCGTTATCACAAGCGTTACCGCAGGCACCGAGCAGGCGACTGTTGCATGGTCAGCTGTCAGCGGAGCCACCAAGTACGAGGTATTTACATATCTTAACGACAAGTGGACTTCCCACGGAACCACCACAGCCTGCAATATGACCGTCAAGAACCTTACAGGCGGCACAAGCTACGGCTTTGTTGTAAAGGCGTATGTAAACGGCAGCTGGTCGGGCATTTCCAACATGGTATATGCAACTCCCGTCAAGGCAGCTGTTCCCAGACCTGTTATCACAAGCGCAAATGCAGGCACTGAGGAAGTTGCTCTCACATGGAGCGCAGTTCAGGGCGCTTCCCAGTATGCAGTCTATACCTATCTTAATAATAAGTGGGAGCTTAAAGGAACCACCACAGCCTGCAATATGACTGTCAAGAACCTTACAGGCGGCACAAGCTACGGCTTTGCAGTAAAGGCTTATGTTAACGGCGAGTGGTCAGACCCCTCCGATAAGGTATATGCAACACCCAAGGCTTGTGAGATACCCAAGCCCGCAATAACATCGGCAAAGGCGCAGGACAGCTCAGTTTTGCTCAGCTGGAGCACCGTCAGCGGAGCTTCACAGTACGCAGTTTATTACATCACAGGCGGCAAGTGGTACAACGCCGGAACAACAACTGCCACTGCAATGACCGTTTCGGGACTTACAAACGGCACAAAATACGGCTTTGCTGTAAAGGCATACGTCAGCGGAAAGTGGTCGGCGATCACCACCGCAGATATTGTTTATGCCACACCCGAGGCTGCGGTAACAAAGCCCGTTATCACCAAGGCGCAGGGTCAGGACGGCAGAGTTGCCCTCAACTGGACTTCCGTTAACGGTGCAACAAACTATGCAGTTTACACATATCTTAACGGCAAGTGGTCAGTAGCAGGCTACAGAACAGCAAACGGTATGTATGTAACAGGACTTATCAACGGCGTTAAGTACGGCTTTGCGGTAAAGGCTTACGTAAACGGCAGCTGGTCGGGCATAACCTCCGCAGATATTGTTTATGCAACACCTGTCGGAGCATCGGTAAAGCCCGTTATCACCAAGGCACAGGGTCAGGACGGCAGAGTTGCCCTGAACTGGACTTCCGTTAACGGAGCTACAAACTATGCGGTTTACACCTACCTTAATGGCAAATGGTCGCTGGCAGGCTACAGAACCGCCAACGGAATGTATGTAACAGGTCTTACCAACGGCGTTAAATACGGCTTTGCGGTAAAGGCTTATGTAAACGGCGCATGGACAAACATCGTTTCTTCCGACATCGTATATGCCACCCCCACTGCCAACAAGGCAGACGTGATGTATGCTGACACCGAAAGCTTTATTTCCGATGATATCTTTGACATGGGCATTGATGACATAGACATCAGCTTACCTGATATTGCATAAATAAAATCACATCAATAATAAAAAAGTCCGCACCGAAAAGTCAGCACCGTATAAAGAAGTATTCCTCGTATTTCATAAGACAGCACCGTCAAGCCGACTGTGCTGTCTTAACTTTTTTGTCGAAGTCCCTGCTGTCGATCTGAACGGTCGAAACGCCTATGCTAAAGCGATAGTAAATATCAACCTGCTGCTTTCTGTGACCGCTTGATTTGTCAGGTGCATGAACAACTATCTTTTCGATGAACTCGTGCATTATCTCGGGGGTAAGCTCCGTAATGCTTGTGTATCTGCGAACAATTGAAATGAACTGCTTCACATCGGCTATTTTCTGCTCCTTGCTCTCAATAAAATCCGTCAGATCCGAAACAGCCTTTTTAAGCTCCTGCTGTTCGTTTTCGTATGTCTTGGAAAGCATTTCAAAGCGTTCATCAGAGATTTTTCCCGAAACGTTATCCTCGTAAAGCCTTGTGAAAAGCCTGTCAAGCTCAATGATACGTTTGTTGTGCTTATCAAGCAACTTTCTCGCCTTTTTCAGTTCAGTGTTCTGCCGAAGCTGTGAGTTTTCAAGTGCTACATTTGCAAAGCCTTCCTCGTCAATTCCGACTTTTTCAAGCATTTTGTTTATTTCGGAAATTACAATCTGCTGAAGCACGGCTGTGCGAATGAAATGTGCGGTGCATTCTTCCTTGTCATTTGCGTATGTAGAGCATTTCAAGTGTTCTTGATCCGCACTAAGGCTCTTGGAACGGCAAAGATACATTTTCTTACCACAGTCTGCACAATAAACCATTCCCGAAAAGGGATTGACTTTATCGCATTTTTGCGGTCTGTGTTTGTGGCTGCGAAGCTCCTGAACCAAGTCGAAATCGTGCTGCGAAATGATCGGCTCGTGTGTATTTTCGAATATTGCCCATTCGGAACGGTCGTTGTCAATTCTTTTTTTATTTTTATAAGACTTGACATGGGTTCGAAAATTTACGGTGTGACCGATATATTCCTGTTTTTCAAGTATTCTCTCGACAGTTCCTTCACTCCACCGTGTGGGCTTTTTAAAGGTGTTACCTGACGTTGTATACCCTTTGGATTCTGCATAAGCCGTGGGAATGAGTATTCCGTCCTCCGTGAGTATTCTCGCAATCTTACTCGGTCCGTAGCCGTCAATGCAGAGTTTGAATATCCTGCGGACAACATCGGCAGCTTCATCGTCTATCACCCAATGATTTTTGCCGTTTTCGTCCTTTACATATCCATAGGGTGGATTGGTTGTAAGCGGCTTTCCCGATTGTCCCTTTGCCTTGAAAACGGCTCGAATCTTCTTTGAAGTGTCCCTGGCATACCAGTCATTGAAAATGTTTTTGAACGCCATAAGCTCGTTTTCACTCTTGAAGGTATCCACATTATCGTTGATAGCTATGTACCGAACATCGTGATCGGGGAAAATCATCTCGATGTACTGTCCCGTCAGCAGATAATCTCTTCCAAGTCGGGACAAGTCCTTTGTTATCACAATTCCGATTTTTCCGGATTCCACATCAGCGATCATACGCATAAAATCGGGACGATTGAAATTTGTTCCCGAAAAACCATCATCAACATAGAACTGTGTATTTTTGAATCCGTTATCATTAGCAAATTTCTGTAAAATAGCCTTCTGATTGGTAATGCTGTTACTCTCGCCGTCAAGCATATCGTCCTGCGAAAGACGGCAATATAATGCTGTAATCTTATCTGTACTCATTTTGACCTCTCTTTCCGACAAATTACAGCGGATCGAGTATATTATAGCATATTTCTTATTAAAATTCAACACTTTAGCAGGGTAAATCAAAATTTTTTCTACTTGATCCGCAAAAAATTTACGCTGCAGAATTATTAATATCCCTGACAATAAGCCTACGGATAACATCATCAAGGTTCTCGCCCGTAAAATCAAACTTTGTTACTACAACATAAGTGGTATGCCCAATCTTATATTCGGAAACGCTTTCAAAGTTTGGCGCTGTTGTCTTTTCTATCTTTTTCATTTTTCTGCTCCTTTCAATTTCTGTTCTGCACAAAAAAAGAGCTAAGAAACAAATCCGCAGATCTGCTCTTAGCTCTCATTCGCTGTTCCGTCCCGCTCCTTTGGGATGCCGTTATTCAATTTTTCAAAAATATTTTCTTGTTTCTGATGACTAATCTTAAATGTTTAACAATATTATACTATACAAATTTGCTTTTGTCAAGTGCTTTCAGAAGTTTTCTTTAACTTTTTTGATTAGGATGTTGAGTAAAACTTGAAAATATGGTATAATCAGTTACAGATAAAATTTTGGGGAGGGCACTATGACCATAGGTGAAAAAATCAAAAACGCAAGAAATCTTCGGGGACTTACTCAAAGAGAACTTGGAATAAAGCTCGGTTTCGATAAAAATTCAGCCGATGTCAGGATCGCACAATATGAAAGCGGCACAAGAACGCCAAAGTCGGAATTGCTGTCGGAGATAGCTAACGTGCTTGGCGTAAATGTCAATTCTTTGAAAAATCCGTCTTTGGAAAATACCGAAACTTTCATTCATTTACTTTTCGACTTAGAGCAGGAATCGAAAAAACACCACATAAACAATTTCTCAATAATCTTCGTTTACGATGAACTTGGCAATCCGCAGCCAGCGATCCAGTTTCATAATCATCTGCTGAATGAATTTCTCACAGAGTGGCAGCTCCGCAGAAAAGAGTTGAACGAGGAAATCATCACCGAGGAAGAATATGCGGAATGGATGATGAATTTTCCTGCGACTTCCGATGATTGTGGCAAAAGTTAGCCTGTCAAAAAGTGGGGAAAGTGATTTTCTGCTTTGTTGAATTTGTTTGTTGGGCAGATGCCCGCAAGCGTAGAAAAGTCATATGACTTTAAGGGTAAAAGCTCGCTAAATGCTCGCAAGCGTAGAAAAGATACGTATCTTTTCGTGGAATATCCTCCAAGTGCAGATATTTCAGCTATCTCTATATTTTGTATATCGAGGTTTTAGGATTTTCCCTAAAAATGCCGTTGCTGCGTGGGCAGCAACGAAAAGGTATATACCTTTTCTACGCTTGCGGGTATCTTCCGCTCATTTTTTTCAACCATACGAAAACAATGCGTTTAATGCCTTCCTGTAAGCAAATTCCCGATTTTCTTGCCAACTCCCGAACTTGCGTTTTCCTCCAAAACGCCGAAAAGTGCATTGAGTCTTTCTTCTATTTTTACAATGACAAATTATTTTCCCACAAGCTCATTCATGCGTTTTCAGTTTTTTAGGCTTTTTCAACGAAAAGCTCTTGTTCCGGATTTTCAATTCTGAATTTTTGCTTTAATAGCTGCTTGACTATATTTTGGCTTTGGGGTATAATGGAATAAATCGAGTGGTTCAGTTGCTCGGCAAATCGAAATTTGGTGGTGAATATTTTATGTTTTATAATGCAAAAGAACAACTGTTAGAAATACAGGGTGTGCAGATGAATTACATTACTTTTGGAAAGGGAACGAAACCTTTGATTTTGATTCAAGGTCTTAGCACCCGCAGCATTAAAGGGGCAGCATTTTCATTGGCTTATATGTATCGAATTTTCGCAAAAGATTATAAAATTTATATGTTTGACCGCAGAGAAGATATTAGCGATAACATAACAGTAAGAGACTTAGCGGCAGATATAGCAATGGCAATGGATACATTAATGATTACAAATGCTGATGTCTTTGGTGTATCACAAGGTGGTATGATTGCTCAATATCTTGCAATAGACAGACCCGATTTAGTAAATAAGTTAGTCCTCGCAGTAACACTTTCGAAAAATAATGAAACCGTCGAAAGGACAGTCAATGACTGGATTCAAATTACAGAACAGAATAATATGAAAAAGCTGATTACAGATATGGCTGAAAAGATGTATTCCGATATTTATGTGAAACGATACAAACCGTTTATGTCATTATTAACGGTTTTTCAAAAGCCAAAGAATGTACCAAAATTTATTGTATTGGCAAAAGCTTGCCTTAGTTGTAAAGCTTATGATGAATTAGATAGAATTCAATGCCCGGTATTTGTAATTGGAGGTATGCAGGATAAAGTGGTAAGTGGATCGGCTTCTTTGGAAATTTCAAAAAAACTTGGTTGTGAAATCTTTATGTATGATAATTTAGGACATGCCGCTTATGAAGAAGCTAAGGATTTCAATCAAAGAGTTTATAACTTTTTACAGCATAAATAATTTATATAAAGCAAAAATTCCAATTTACCGATCAGAATAACACCGAACAAACCAACGACAGAAAAGGGAGTGAAACCGTGAATAACACATTGCTTGAAAAAGCCGAACACCTTATGCAAATGCACAGGCAGGGGCTTCTTGGCGGAGAGGTCATGCCCGAGGACGCTAACCCGAATCTGGACAAGTCAAGTGCCGAGAATTATCTTTATTTCACGTTCCCCCTGTCACTGAATTATCAGCGGAATTCTTATACACTGTGGGAGAGTGCAAAGCAGACCTATTCCGACCCGGAAACACGCTTTGTTTTCTTTCCGAAGGAGTGCCTTGACCGCTCTTTCGAGGATATTCAGTATGCTCTTACGAAATACAAGATCGCTTTGCAGAAACAAAAGCAAACGGAAATATGGATAAAGCTGTGTGATACGTTTGCGAGCCGTTTTGACGGTGATATAAGGCGGCTGTTTGATGAAAACGATAATGACATTGATCTGATAAAGCGATATGTTCAGCTTGAAAACAAAAAAGCTTTTCCATACCTTTCGGGAGTAAAGATCTGCAACTATTGGCTGTATGTAATTCATCAGTACACCGACAGGAAATTCCGGAGCCTTGACGCACTTACTGTTGCTCCCGACACTCACGTCTGCAAGGCGAGCTTACAGCTTGGACTTATTACGGCGGAGGAATACAATTCTCCGAATGTACAGCAGATAGTAATTGATACTTGGAAGGAGCTTTTTAAGGGTACGGAATATATGCCCATTGATATTCACACACCGCTCTGGCTGTGGAGCAGGAATGGGTTTCGGGAGGTGCTTAAATGACCGATTACATTTTAAAAGATTGGGACGGCAATTACTTCATCTCCATAACCAATAAAGATGAAAACACGCTGATGCAGTATGAACAGCTCACTCATTGTCTTGCTGTTGTCAAGGTTGACGGAGATTATCTCCTTGGATGGAACAAATGGCGTAACAGGTGGGAGATTTTCGGCGGCTGTATTGATAAAGGCGAAACACCGAGGGATTGCATTATTCGTGAGTGCTACGAAGAATTAGGAATTGAAGGTACTGTTTTTAAATACCTTGGCTTGATGAAATTTCTTATGATGCCAGACTATTTTTCTTCCAAGGAACGCATTGAATATGGTGGTCTGTATGGTGTTACCCTTGAAAATATGACCATTGAAGAAATCTATCATCAAATAAACGATCGTGCTGAGATAGTCAAGTTGGCGTTTTACAAGGATATTAAGGATAAAGAGCCGATTGCTCCTATTGATGAGAAGCTGTTGGAATACTATATCAAATAATACTGAGGTAATTTAAAATGAAAATAACAAAACCCGAAATGATTATTTTTGACTATGGACATACCTTGCTTTGCGAGCCTGATTGGAATTCTGACAGAGGAAACGTCGAACTTATGAAATACATAGTGAAAAATCCAAACAATTGCACGATTGAAGACATTCGGAGTGAAGTAAATAAGATATTTGGAGAAATTGAAAGTGTAAGGAATACTCTTGGATATGACATTCCAGCAAGAGTCGGAAACCGCCTTGCATTCGAACATTTGGGCATAAAATTTTCATTGACGCCTTTGGAACACGAAATAATTTTTTGGACTGCTGCTTCACAAGGAGCAATTATGCCTTATGCAGATGAAATGATAGATTATCTTAATCAAGCAGGTATTCGTACTGCGGTAATCAGCAACAATGCGTGGTCAGGCGAAGCAATAAAGGAGCGTTTTGACAGATTACTCCCTAACAATCGGTTTGAATTTATAATATCCTCCTGTGATTATATGATACGAAAACCCGATAAGCGTCTATTTGAAATTGCATTGATGAAATCCGGATTGACATCTGACAAGGTGTGGTATTGCGGGGATAGCTACTCAAATGATGTTGTCGGTGCAAATAACGCAGGAATTTTTCCTGTTTATTATAGCGATACAAATAATAATGCCAATGCCGACTTTGAATATTTGAGCGTAAGGGATTGGCGGGAAATGATAGAAACTTTGGAGAATTTATAATGAATGTTAGAATAATAAACACAGATGAAATAAAGCTGTTGTTTCAATTCTTTGATTATAACGACCCAGATGAAATGATAGCTGAAAATACAAGGGATATCATCGAGGACAAAATTGATATATTCGGATTGTTTCAAGAAAACAGACTTATAGGAGAGATACACGTTGCCTATATTCACGATGATGACAGATTTGCTGTAAAAAATAAGCGAGCTTATCTCTTTGCTTTCCGCATTCACAAGAATTTTCAAGGCAAAGGATATGGTCAGTTTTTGATGAACGAGGTAGTTTCTATACTTTCAGAAAAAGGCTATTCCGAATTTACAATAGGCGTTGAAGATGATAATGAAATGGCTATACACATATATTCAAAGCTCGGATTCACACAGTTGATTGGCAGGATAAGCGAGAAGTATCAGGGCGATAGCTATGAGTATGGGTTGTATTTGAGGTCTTTATAAGGGATTATTATGAAAGTAATGGTTTTCTACATATGCGGACCTCTTATGAAATATAAGAATATGCTGCTTTCGTGGCTGGATTTCTACAAGGACGGTTTCCGTTACGTCCGCAAGGAACTTGCTTCGAATATAATTAAAAGATAATAATATCGTACATATCAAGGGTGTATTAAAATGAAAGTTTCTATTTTTTATTCGTGGCAATCTAATCTACCTAATAAAACTAACAGGAGTTTTATTCAAGCTGCAATAGAGGCCGCTCTTAAAGAAATTAACAAGGATAATAGAATTGTTGCTTGCATAGATAGAGACACCAAAGATGAATTGGGAAGTCCAGATATTCGCACCTCAATTTTCAACAAGATCAATCATAGCAAATTTTTTATATGTGATATTTCTATAAACGAAAATCAAATGCCAAACCCAAATGTTCTTATAGAATTGGGATATGCAATCAAAACATTGGGGTGGAGTAAAATAATATGCTTGTTTAATTCTCAAACAGGTAAAATAGAAGATTTACCTTTTGATATTAATCATAACAGAGTAACAGCGTATACGCCCAATTCAGAGAATAAAAAACGTATTTCCGAAATTATTTCTCTAAATATAAGTGATTTATTTAAAAAGGGCCAACTTTATAATCCTATTGAAGACCATATAAAAAAGAAAATCGATTATATCATTCTTAAAATTGCTCGCAACATTGTTAATATATTCGATTTTGAGAAGGATATTAATTTATCTGTACGTTTATCAGAATTAGATGAGTTATCAGTTGAACAGATGGCATATACCCTCTCCCAAACAAAAACATTAGGATTTTATTATCTCTTTGATTATGAAGAGTCACAAAACAGCTTAGAGAAAATACTCGATCAACTGTTGAGCTGTAATTACTTTAAAGATGAATGGAAAGAAGCTGTCATAGAGTTAATTGATTGGATTGATATGTGGAATCATACGATTGACCCTAATTTTTCTCCTAATCTTTTTAAAGAAATAACAGAGAGCATATATATAATAAAAGATATGTACAGCGAAAATTCTCAAAATCCGCCGAGGTCCGTTATTCTTTTAAAGCACATTGATGATAATAAGTATTCAGTTGTTCAAGGAGGTTCTTTGTGTAATTGCAATTACGAAAACGCCTCAAAACAGGTTGTAATTCAAGATTGCTATGGGTATATTATAGCCAAAAGAATAAAAGAACTGTTCACAATAATTGATTTGTGGCTAGAGGAATCCGGAAGCGAAATAATCCTTGACCCACACTATTACGTTATTAAATAGATTATTACATAAAGGTGATTTAAATCCGCTTATAATCACAGGTTAGTCACGGTTCTCAAACCACGTTGCTAAACAACTAAAAAAAGTTCAGCAGCTTGTGAGTTTACAAGCTACTGAGCTTTATTGATCCGCTGTATTTGTCTTTAACTTGGTTTTGAATACTTCTTTATGGCACCCTGTCTGCTCGGTGCGGACTTTTTTATTAGCTTCTCACACATGAATTTTTATCCAAAACAAGATCCGCACCGTGTTTTCGGTGCGGATCTTGTTTGGAAAATAGAATGAGTATAATAAGGTATAAGGGGTTGTCTTATTTAAGCAGCTCTTTGAATCTCTTCATGGCTTCCTGCGTATTCTCATAGGTGCCGAATGCGGTGAGCCTGAACCAGCCTGCGCCGTTCTTTCCAAAGCCCTCTCCTGGTGTGCCTACCACCTGAATTTTCTCAAGCAGATAATCAAAGAACTCCCAGCTGCCCATATTGTTGGGACACTTGAGCCAGATATAAGGAGAATTTATTCCTCCTGTGAACTTTATGCCAAGCTCGGTAAGTGTATCTGCCATGAGCTTTGCGTTTCTTCTGTAGTAGTCGATCGCCTCGTGGGTCTGCTTCTGACCCTCGGGAGTGAACACGGCTGCTGCGCCGCACTGAACGGGATAGGAAACGCCGTTGAACTTGCTTCCCTGTCTGCGTCCCCACAGCTGTGCTATGCTTACATCGGAGCCGTCGGAAGCTTTTACGATAAGCTCCTCGGGGATAACGGTATATCCGCATCTGGTTCCTGTAAATCCTGCTGTTTTGGAGAGCGAGCACATCTCGATAGCGCACTTCTTTGCTCCCTCGACGCAGAAAATGCTTCTGGGGAGCGCAGGGTCGGAGATAAATGCCTCATAAGCGGAATCAAAGATGATTATTGCTTCATTTTTCAGTGCGTAGTCCACCCATATTTTAAGCTGCTCCTTTGTATAAACGGAGCCTGTGGGATTATTCGGTGAGCAGAGATAGATGATATCCGCATGTACATTCTCATCGGGCATTGCCGCAAAGCCGTTCTCCTCGTTGGAATCCGCATAGATTATATTTCTGCCGCACATTGTGTTGGAGTCAACATAAACGGGATATGCGGGGTCGGTGACGAGAATGGTATTTCCGTCGCCGAAGATATCCACGATATTGCCGCAGTCTGCCTTTGCACCGTCGTTCACACGAATTTCGGAAAGCTCCAGTGAAACGCCGAAGCTCTTGTAATAATCGGCGATGGCCTGCTTTAAAAAGTCATAGCCTGTGCCGCTGTCCTCATAGCCCTTGAAGGTCTCCTTAACGCCCATTTCGTCGGCACCCTTTTTGATAGCCTCAACAACAACGGGAGCAAGGGGCAGGGTAACGTCGCCGATGCCCATTCTGATAAGGGGCTTATCGGGGTGAGCTGCGGAATATGCCTTTATTTTCTTTGCGATATCAATGAAAAGGTAATTTTTCTTCATTGTAAGGAAGTGTTCGTTGATCTTTACCATTGTGATTTTTCCTTTCGTTCAGACATTTATCTCGCCTGTGAATACGGTCTCCGCAGGGCCTCTCATAAGAACAGTGCCGTCAGATTTGTAGGTGATGAAAAGGTCGCCGCCTCTGAGCTTAACGGTTATCTCCTTGTCGTGGGGGAAATATCCGTTGAGTACCGATGCAGCCGTTGCGGCACAAGCACCTGTGCCGCACGCCCATGTCTCTCCCGAGCCTCTTTCCCAGACTCTCATCTGCATGGTGCTTTCATCAAGTATCTTTATAAATTCGGTGTTCACTCTTTCGGGGAACAGGGGGTGATTTTCAAAGGAAGGACCTATTTTTTCAAGCTCCAAGCTGTCAACATCGTCAACATAGGTGACAGCGTGGGGGTTGCCCATGGAAACGGCGGTGATGAATACCTCCTTGCCGTCAACGGTGATAGGCTTGTTTATAAATGTATCGCCGCTTACATTCATAGGAATGTCCGCAGGCTTCAGAACAGCCTTGCCCATATCCACCAGCACGGTCTTGACCTTGCCGTTTTCGGGATAAAGGGTCAGCTTCTTTATTCCGCTTCTTGTTTCGAGAGTGATGTTTGTCTTATCGGTAAGGTGGTTATCATAGACAAACTTGCCTATGCAGCGTGTGGCGTTTCCGCACATATTTCCCTCGCTGCCGTCGGCATTGAACATTCTCATTCTGAAATCCGCCTTGTCGGAGGGCATTATAAGCACAAGTCCGTCGGCACCTATGCCGAAATGGCGGTCGCTGATGATCTCGGAAACTCTTTCGGGGTCAGCCACGGTCTCCTCAAAGCAGTTCACATAAACATAATCATTGCCGATGCCCTGCATTTTTGTAAATTTCATAACTGCAAGTCCTTTCGTTATCTGTATTCATATGTCTTTAGGATATCCGCTGCCACCTCGGTGAGGGTTACACGCTGATCCATGGCACGCTTCTGTATCTGGCGGTGAGCTTCCTTCTCGGATATTTTAAGATACTCGATAAGAACGCATTTTGCACGGTTCACAAGCTTCATCTCATTTACCATGTCACGGAGCATTTTGTTTTCCGAACGCAGGTCGTCCATTTTGTTCTTCATAGCTGCGGCGCAGCGTATGGAGTTCACAGCCAGCTCCCTGGGAGATGACTTGGGAAGTATCACTGCCCCTGTGCCCGAAAGCTTTGCGCACACCTCGTCATATACCTTGGTGGGAACGAATATCACCTGACAGACATCGAATGTCTTGCTTATATAAGCGGCAGTCTCGGCGCCGAACTCCCCCTCAAAGGGGAACACCGAGATGACCACGTCATAATCATGCTCAGCGCAGAGGTCACGGAGATTTTTTCCGCTTGTAACGGAAACATCGGTAAGCCCTGCTTCAAGTACCATTGATGAAAGGCTTGCCTTTGTATCGTCGGATACGGCGGCTATCAGTGCTTTGTTAGCAGTCATAAAGGGCAGCTCCTTTCATTTTATTGCGGAGATGTCGGCTTTACGTACATAATGGCAACATCTCCGCATCATCATACTATATACATTATACAGCCAAACGGGAAAATATGCAATAGCAAATCAGTTGTTTACATACAGCTGCTTGTAGGGGTTCTGGGTGTTGGGGATAAGCTTGAAGAAATGAGCTGAAAGGATATCGTCGGTATTGCCGCCGAAAGCTGCGGTGTATTTGTCAACATCGGCTCTTATCTCTTCCTTGTCAGCGTCGGTAGCGTCAGTTACCATTACCTGAGCGGGAACGTGGGGAACAACATCTGTGCGGATATAAATTGCTCCGCCGTGCATTCCTGTGCCGCAGAATGAGCCAACGGGGCAGATATCTTCATAGCCCAGACCCAGCACTACTATGCGTCCGCCTGCCTGATATTCCGCAAGGAAGTCGCCCACCTTGCCGCCGATGATCAGCACAGGGACTTTTTCCATATACTGCTTCATATGAATGCCTGCACGATAGCCTGCATTGCCCTGAATGAGTATCATTCCGTCTCTCATGCCGTAGCCGGGAGCGTCACCGCAGTTGCCGTGAATGGTAATGGTTCCGTCGTTCATGGTATCACCCGTTGCGTCCTGAGCGTTGCCGTAAACGGTGATATTGGACTGGGTAAGGTATGCGCCCAGAGCGTTGCCGGGAACGCCGTGTATCTCAATATTCTTGCCGATACAGCCGCTTCCGATAAATCTCTGACCCAGGCAGTTTTCTATAACAATGTCCTTATCCTTGGACAGCCTTATTTCCTGATTAAGAAGTCTGTAATGCAGATCTCCCGCAGTAATCTTAGTCATTTCCGAAACCTCCTGCAAGCTTTTCATTTCTTCTCGTCCTTGAGAATGCCATAAGCATGGGATTTCTCTTGAGGGCTTCAAAATCCACTTCATCAAGGGGAATGTGCTCCTTGATAAGTGAAGTGTAAATTCCCGCTCTGTCTATCTTGTTGCCCATGAGGATAAAGCCCTTGAGAGCGTTGTCACGGGTAACGAGCTTCTTGTAATTGTTGCCGTCATGCTCCACATAAGCCTCGCCGTCGTAGCAGCCTGCGGTGATGATGTGCAGACCAAAGAAGCCGATAGCGTTCATGGGGATAGCATTGAGATAGTAGCTTTCCATTCCTGCCATGTTCTTTCCTGCGATATTTCCCTGCATGAAAGCGTTGGGAAGAAGGGCAAGTATCTTTTCGCTGCCCGATGAGATATCGAAGGACTTGGTGCAGTCGCCTGCGGCGTAGATATCGGTAACGCCCTTTACAGCCTGACGGGTATCTGTTTCGATTCCTCTGTTTACGCTGCCGCCTGCCATTTCGGCAAGCTCGGTGTTGGGACGAACACCTACTGCAAGGATAACAAAGTCGAAGTCAACAGTCTCACCGTTGGTAAGCTCGGCGGAATGAGCCTCAAAGTGCTTTGCACTGGTGCCGAGGATAAATCTTACACCCTTGGACTCGATGTGAGCCTTCATGATATCGGAAGCCTCGTTGTCGAGAATTGAGGGAAGGATCCTGTCGGCAAGGTCGATAACAGTCATCTGCGCACCGTAATGCTCAAGAGCCTCGGCAGCCTTCAGACCGATAAGACCTGCGCCCACGATAAGCACCTTTGAACCCTGCTTTACAACGCCCTCGATAGCCTTAACGTCGTCCAGCTTCATGAACGAGAACTTGTCCTTAACGTTGTCAAGTCCGTCCATGGGAGGAACGAAGGGCTTGGAGCCTGTAGCAATGAGCAGCTTGTCGTAATCCACCTTGTTTCCGTTTTCAAGGGTGATATTCTTGGCTGCGGAGTCAACGGAAACTACCTTTGTGCCAAGGAGAGTATCCACATTGTTCTTCTCGTAGAAATCAAGGGGACGGTATATCATGCTCTCCTCCGTAACTCTTCCCTTGAGCAGATAAGAGATAAGGGGGCGTGAGTAGGTATGATACTTTTCATCGGAGATAAGAACGATCTGGCCGTCCTTATCGACTTCTCTTATTCCCTGTACCGCACCGATGCCCGCTGCGGAATTTCCGATAATAACGTATTTCATCATTCTTCTCCCCTTTCCTCAAAGACGATAGCCCTGTTGGGACAGTTAGCCGCACAGGCAGGCTCGCCTGCGCTGTTTCTTGTGCAAAGCTCGCACTTGGTAACTGTTCTTCCCTGATTTTTGGGGTCGATAACGATACAGCCGTAGGGGCAGGAGAGAACGCAGGTGTAGCAGCCTACGCACTTATCCGTATTTATTTCAATAACTCCGTTTTCGTTCTTGGTGAGAGCGCCTGCAATGCAGCCCTTTACACAGGCAGGATCCTGACAGTGGCGGCACTGAACGGCGAAATTTATTCCGTCGCCCTCCTCTACTCTGATTCTGGGAGCGGCATCTTTACCGAGCTTGAATGCCTTGGACATATCCTTTTCGCCGCTGTTGGCGAATGCGCAGTAAAATTCGCAGAGATGACAGCCGAGACACCAGTCCTCGTTTACATAAACTCTTTTCATGGGCTTTTACTACCTCCGATTATAATAGTATGAGATCATTCGCCTGCGTGCTGTATTCCCAGGATATCAAGCTCCTTCTGAGAAAGACCGATACCTCTGAGCATAAGACGGTTGCCTCTGAGAGACTCAATGGAGTTGATACCCATACCGCCCATCATTTCCTTTATTTCGTGATCCCATGCGTGAACGAGATTTACAAGGCGCTTGTAGCCTACTTCGGGGTTAAGACGCTTTACCAGGTCGGGGCGCTGTGTAGCGATGCCCCAGTTGCACTTGCCGCCGTGGCAGCTTCTGCAAAGGTGGCAGCCCATTGCAAGGAGTGCGGGAGTTCCGATGTAGATAGCGTCGGCACCGAGAGCGATAGCCTTTACTGCGTCTGCGGAGCTTCTGATAGAACCTGCCGCAACGATGGAAACTTCATTTCTGATACCCTCGTCACGAAGTCTCTGGTCAACGGCTGCGAGAGCAAGCTCAATGGGGATACCCACATTATCACGTATTCTTGTGGGAGCCGCACCTGTACCGCCTCTGAAACCGTCTATTGCGATGATATCCGCACCCGAACGTGCGATACCCGAAGCGATAGCCGCAACGTTATGAACTGCTGCGATCTTTACGATAACGGGTTTTGTATATTCCGTTGCCTCTTTCAGCGAGAATATGAGCTGGCGGAGGTCCTCGATGGAGTAGATATCGTGGTGGGGAGCAGGGGAGATAGCATCTGTGCCCATGGGTATCATACGTGTTCTGGAAACATCTTCTCTGATCTTAGCGCCGGGAAGATGGCCGCCGATACCGGGCTTTGCGCCCTGACCCATTTTGATCTCAATAGCCGCACCTGTGTCAAGGTAATCCTTGAATACGCCGAAACGTCCCGAAGCTACCTGCACGATGGTGTGGGGGCCGTACTGATAAAAGTCCTTGTGAAGTCCGCCCTCACCTGTGTTGTAGTAGGTTCCAAGCTCTGTAGCCGCACGGGCAAGCGACTCGTGAGCGTTCTTGGAAATGGAACCGTAGGACATTGCGGAGAACATTATAGGAGTGTTAAGCTCCAGATAAGGTGTCATTCTTGTATCAACGGTGCCGTCGGGGTTCTTCTTGATAGCCGCAGGCTTCTTGCCGAGGAACACCTTTGTTTCCATAGGCTCTCTCAGAGGGTCGATGGAAGGGTTTGTTACCTGAGAAGCGTTGATAAGTATCTTATCCCAGTAAACGGGATAATCCTGAGGGTTGCCCATAGAGGAAAGGAGAACAGCTCCCGTTCCTGCCTGACGGTAGTTTTCTATCATCAGCTGCTGGGTGTAGTTTGCGCTCTTTCTGAAAGCGTTTTCGTTGGGTACTATCTTAATAGCGCCTGTGGGACAGATACATACGCATCTCTGGCAGTCAACGCACTGATTGTCGTGGGTAAGCATCTTGTCAAAATCGGGGTCATAGAAATGCACCTCATTGGAGCACTGACGCTCACAGGCACGGCACTTTATACATTTATCCGTATTACGGATCACTTCAAATTCAGCAGGAAAGAAATTTACAGGCATTTCCTTTTACCCTCCTCGTTAAGTTCTACAATTACAGGCTCGCCGCCTCTTGGAGACCATACCTTTTCAACATCGGGACAGATAGCTCTGATAGCACACTCCTCGCTGGCGATATAGACCATATCCTTCTTTTCGGCAACTACCATGGAGCGGAGCTTCAGACGGTCGTTGAGCGCCATTATTCCGCCTGTGTAGCCGAGAATGATGGAGAAGGGGCCTGTGATGAGCAGGCTGGAGAATGCGTTTCTGAAATACTTGAGCTTTGCAGCCTTTTCGGGATCCTTCTTCTCGATCTCGTCTATCTCGCTCCAGAAAGGAGCTGCGATGATGGAAGCGATATCCTCGAGAGAAAGCTGCTGTTTTCTGTTGAGCCAGTCGAAGATGTATGTGATGACCTCCGTATCGGTAAGGAGGGTACATTTGTAGCCGAACATTTCGATGAAACGGCGGTTAGCGTCGTAGGAGGAAATCTCGCCGTTATGTACTATTGTATAGTCAAGGAGCGCAAAGGGATGAGCACCGCCCCACCAGCCCGGGGTGTTTGTGGGATAACGACCGTGGCAGGTCCATGCGTAGCCCTCGTATTCATCGAGACGGTAAAACTCTCCAACGTCCTCGGGGAAGCCAACAGCCTTGAAAACGCCCATGTTCTTGCCGCTGGAGAAAACGTAAGCGCCGTCGATATCATTGTTTATTCTGATAACGCACTTTGCAACAAACTCTTTTTCGTCCAGCTGGGAGGAAGCTATTTTAGTGGGCAGAGGGTTAACGAAGTATCTCCAGATAAGAGGCTCGTTGGTGATAGCGGGTATCTTCTTTGTGGGGATACGGCTGAGGTTGATGACGTCAAAATGACGGTCAAGGAAGCGCTCAGTCTGTTCTCTTGCCTCGTTGGAGTTGTAGAATACGTGGAATGCGTAGTAATCCTTGTACTCGGGATAGATTCCGTATCCTGCAAAACCGCCGCCCAGACCGTTGGAACGGTCGTGCATATAGGAAATGGATTTTACGATATCTCCGCCGTTCATGCGGTTGCCGTCACGGCTGATGAAGCCGGAAATGGCACATCCGGCAGGGATCCTGATTTCGCCTTCTTTTAAAAGCATATACTCACTCTCCTAAAAATAACTGCATTGCTGTTTTAGTGATATTATTTTAGCACAGGCTATCTGATTTGTCAATAGGTTTTTGCAAGATTTTTTCTATAAACTTGCAAATATGACAGTTTTACACAAAACAGACGCCGAAAATGCGTTGCAATATGACACGTCAAAATATTTTCTTGCGTAATTTTGCTTAAATGTTAACATTGCGTGTCGGTGTGCGGATGTATAGGGCAGCGGGAAAGCGCTCGGAGAGTGATTTTGCAAAATGAAAGTCAAAACAATGCGAGTTGCAAAATGCAGAAAGGCACGAAACAATATTCGATACAGGAGCCAAACAAAAAGTTAAAGCCAAACTGCAAAAGCGGGCTTATACTAATCACCAATAAAACTATAGACAAAAAATCATCGCATAATCCATATACGCAAGATTATGCTCAATTTTTTGTATAGTTTTTAATTGGTGCTTAGTATTAGTTGAGGTGAGGGGGTAGGGAAGAGATGAGTGCTTGCCTTTTACAAGGCATGGAGAAACCGTAGGGGAGAATATGTGCCGACAGCGGCACAAGGGAATGCCCGCTTTTGTTGGGTTTTGGTTTCCTCTGTGTCGTTCCGACACAATCTCTCACTTAGATGTCCCCTTTGCATTCGGCACGGACGAATAAAATTGAATTGTAGGTATGTCCGTACCTGCGCCTATCGGCGGAAACCATAATCGCTGTTCCTGACGGAATGTCTCTTGTTTCAAGCCGCCTGCACTGAATAGTTTTAAGCGGATTTGAGAAAATAAATTCATTTGCAAGACTTTGAATTTTCGGTGCAGGCGGCTTTTAGGATCTTTTAGTCTGTCGGCTTTATCTTTGATTGCATTGACCGTCAGCAAAGAGATTTCGCTGCTTGCGAGCAGCGACCGGATGGCTCTGCCCTCTGGACTCCCGCCACCTTTGAAAAGCCGGACTAAACTTTTTACCTTTGTGTTTGATAGCGTTGACTTGTTTGTTTTGCTTCTCCATCTGTTATTTTCGTCCGTTATTTATGTCTGTTACTTCTGTCTATTTGCCTTTGTGCTTTTTGTATCATCATACTATTGAAAAATGCCCATTATTATGGTATAATGAATAAAACATATTATTGGTCAAAATCGAAGAAAGGACATATTATAATGAAGCATATTTCTAAGCGCACTGCTATGTGTGCGGCTGTTCTCGGTTTATCGGCTGTTCTCTCGTCCTGCGGTTCCACACCCGCAGCTGATCCCGATCAGACGGACATTATCACTGTCGGCGTTTCCGAGGGCGGCATGGAGGTGAATACCCCCGAAACAAGCGCCAGGATAGTTCTTCCTCCCACCGAGCCTGTTGTAATTGAAGAGGACGACTCCGCTCCCCTGCTTGACAGGGTGAACAACTGCATATACCTTTACGAATACGGAAAGGCTGTGAAGCTTATGGAGGACAACCCCGAGGAAAGCTCTGACCCGTCCTTTGATGATGCAAAGAACGAGCTTCTTGTACACTTCACCCAATCGGCAAAGAACTATTATACTGCCGCTGCCACCTACATCACCAAGCAGGAGGTCATGGGCTATGATTTCTCCACAGGCTTCGAGGGCTACAGCGCAGAAGACAGCTCTCTTGACCCGAATGTACTCTCCGAGCTTGTCTCCGATGAAGACAAGGTGGTCATCAACCGCACGCACATTGAATGCAGCACGGACTACAGCTTTAAGGTGACTGTCACTTTCTGCGGAATGACGGCGGTATATCCTGCGGAGGACATCACGCTGGAATGAACCGTATCAGGCACATCACAAGGGGAATTTTTCTATGTTAATAAAATGTAAAATTCACAAAAGCTCTTGACAAAGCCTTGTTGATGTTATACAATGTAATCGTTAACACAAAACGAGGATTTTGATATCCTTGTCAATGTTAGAGTGATAAAAAATAATATGAACATATAATTTTTTAAGGAGGAAATGCACATGAAATTCGCAGACGGTTTCTGGCTCAATCAGAGAGGCTACGAGGTAAACTATGCTTCGCAGGCTTACGAGATCACTCCCGTTAAGAATGGCCTCAACGTTTACGCAACTTCCCAGTACATTCAGAACAGAGGTATGACCCTTGGCGGTCCCTGCCTGGACATCACCTTTACTTCCACCCAGAAGGACGTTATCAAGGTATCCATCGAGCACTACAAGGGCACTCTTGACAATCAGCCCAAGTTCGAGCTTGAGGAAGATCAGGGCTATACTCCCGAGATCACCGAAAAGGGCGACTGCTGGGAGCTGGTTTCAGGCGATACAAAGCTTGTTATCGGCAAGTTCAACTGGAACGTTCAGTACTACTATAAGGATAAGAGACTGACGGGCGGCGCATGGCGTTCAGCTTCCATCATCAACGAGAGCAAGTTCAAGACCTCCGCACGTCTCAACTCCATGCAGGACGACACCTTCTGGAGCTATCCTCAGGACGCAAGAAGCACATATATCCGTGAGCAGCTCTCCATGAACGTAGGCGAATATTTCTACGGCTTCGGCGAGAAGTTCACTCCTTTTGTAAAGAACGGTCAGAACGTTGAAACATGGAACTCCGACGGCGGCACATGCTCCGATCAGTCCTACAAGTGCATTCCTTTCTATGTTTCCTCCACAGGCTACGGCGTGCTTGTAAATTCCTCCGATAAGGTTTCCTTTGAGGTATGCTCCGACACCGTTTCCAAGGTATCCTTCACCGTTCCCGGCGAGAAGCTTGAATACTTCGTTATCGGCGGCGCAAACATTGGCGAGGTGCTTTCAAACTACACCACACTGACAGGCAAGCCCGCACTTCCTCCTGCATACACCTTTGGCCTCTGGCTCACCACCTCCTTTACCACCAAGTACGATGAGGAGACCGTTACTTCCTTTATCGACGGCATGGCAGAGCGTGACATTCCTCTCCAGGTATTCCACTTTGACTGCTTCTGGATGAAGGAATTCCAGTGGTGCGACTTTGAGTGGGACAAGAGACAGTTCCCCGAGCCTGAAGCAATGCTCTCCAGACTTAAAAAGGACAAGGGTCTTGAGATCTGCGTATGGATCAACCCCTACATCGCACAGCGTTCCCAGCTCTTTGAAGAGGGCGCAAAGAACGGCTACTTCATCAAGAATCCCGACGGCAGCGTATTCCAGGGCGACCTGTGGCAGCCCGGTATGGCAATCGTTGACTTTACAAATCCCGCAGCCTGCGAGTGGTATGCTTCCAAGCTCCGTGTTCTCTGCGAGATGGGCGTAAACTGCTTCAAGACCGACTTCGGCGAGAGAATACCCACCAATGTAAAGTATTACGACGGTTCCGACCCCATCGCAATGCACAACTACTATACATACCTTTACAATAAGACCGTATTCAACGTTCTCAAGGAATACTACGGCGAAAACAAGGCTTGCCTGTTTGCACGTTCCGCAACAGTAGGCGGTCAGAAGTTCCCCGTACACTGGGGCGGCGACTGCTCCGCAGAGTACACCTCCATGGCAGAGACCATCAGAGGCGGACTTTCCCTCTGTATGTCCGGCTTCGGCTTCTTCAGTCACGATATGTCCGGCTTTGAGGCTACCGCAACAGCTGACATCTACAAGAGATGGGCAGCATTCGGCCTCTTCTCCACACATTCCAGACTTCACGGCAACTCTTCCTACAGAGTGCCCTGGCTCTTCGATAAGGACGGCTCCACCGAGTGCACAGACGTTCTCCGCTTCTTCACCAAGCTCAAGGGCAAGCTGATGCCTTACATCTGGGCACAGGCTATCAAGACCCACGAGACAGGTATCCCCATGATGAGAGCAATGGTCATCGACTACGCTGAGGATCCCGCTTGCCGCACACTTGACAAGCAGTATATGTTCGGCGACAATATTCTCGTTGCACCTATCCTGAACGACAAGGGTGTTGCCGAGTTCTACGTTCCCGAGGGAACATGGACCGATATCATCAGCGGTCAGGTATATGAGGGCGGCAAGTTCTACACCCAGACATACGATTACTTTGGTCTGCCCTGCCTTGCAAAGCCCAACTCCATCATCGGCTACGGCAGCTTCAAGAGAGACTTCGAGTACGATTATCTCGAGGGCACCGAGTTCGTTATCTACGCTCCCGAGGAGGGCAGGGAAATTTCCGCAAACGTATATGACGCCGAGGCTAACAAGGTATTCACCATTACCGCAGTACGTCACGGCGATATGGTCGAGGTTTCCTACACAGGCACCGACAAGAGCTTCTCTGTAAAGGTTGCAGGCGGCGAGGCTGTTAAGGTAAATCCCACAGCAGGCGGCAAGATTATTATCAAGCTCTGATAACATATCTTTAAAATAATGCAGGTGCTCCAATGACGCAGGGCACCTGCATTTAACGTATTAAAATATTAGCTGATTTTGTTTTTGCTATTGACGAATATCTTCTTATATGGTATAATCAATTAACAAATAAATCGAAAAATTGATTTGTTTGCAGAAATATTATGGGGGTATCTATATGGCAACAAACAGAAATATTGCGCTTTGTATCATTTTTTCTATCCTTACCTGCGGCATTTACGGGCTGTACTGGTTCGTAAAGCTGACCGATGAGCTTAATTACAACGCACAGACAAAGACAGCAGGCGGCGGAACGGCTCTGGTCTATACCATTATTACCTTTGGAATCTACGGATTTTACTGGTTCTATATGCAGGGTAAAAAGGTTGATGAGATAAATGGCAATACCAACGGAAGCACAGGTATGGTTTATATCATTCTTGCTATTTTTGGTCTGGGTATCATTCCCTATTGCCTGATGCAGAACGAAATAAACAAAATAGCATGATAAACTTGCGTCTCACAAATGTGGGACGCTTTTTTTGAAAGGAAATAAATATGAAAAAGCTATTATCCCTTCTGCTGGGACTGGCGATGATAATGAGCCTTATGTGCGGCTCTGTTATGACAGTCTCTGCGGCAGACCCATCGGTAACGCTCCCTTACAGCACCATTACCATATCAAAGGGCAAAACAGTATCACTTAAAGCAAAAGTATCGGGCGTGTCAAAATATACTCTGGTGTGGACAAGCTCCGATAAAAGCATTGTCTCCGTCACCGACGAGGGCAAGATAACAGGCGTGAAGAAAGGCTCGGCAGATGTTACCGTAGCTATCAAGAACACCGACGCTTCCGCAAAGGTAAAGGTAACTGTGGGCACTCCCGTTACAGGTGTCACCGTCAGCGAGAAGAGCATCTCCGTCAAGGCGGGAAGCACCTATAAGATAAGCGCAAAGGTGTTTCCCTCAAACGCATCAAACAAGTCGCTGATATGTTCCTCTTCAGATAAAAAGGTGGCAACGGTCAGCAAGGACGGCGTTATCAAGGGCATTAAGAGCGGCAGCACCACAATCACTGTAAAGGCAGCCGACGGCTCAGGAAAGAAAGCGACTGTAACAGTCAAGGTCACAGCAGGCAATAAGCCCTCGGGCAAGACCACAGGCAGCTTTGATAAGAACGTCACCGCCAAGGAGCTTACCTCCAACATGAAGATAGGCTGGAACCTGGGCAACTCCCTTGACGCTCTCGGCAGCGGAATGAGCTCCGAGACCGCATGGGGCAACCCCAAGACCACAAAGGCTATGATAGACGATATCAAGGCTCAGGGATTCAACACCATAAGAATCCCCGTTTCATGGGGCAGGCACACCGATAAGGACGGCAACGTTGACGAGCAGTGGATGAAGCGTGTCAAGGAAGTCGTTGACTACGCATATAAGAACGATATGTATGTTATCCTCAACTCTCACCACGACAACGAGTATTACGACATCGGCGGCTGCGCAAAGAGCGACAAGACCTATAAAGCTTCCGAAAAGAAGATGACAAAGCTCTGGACACAGATTGCAAACGAGTTCAAGAAGTATAACGAGCACCTTATCTTTGAAACACTGAACGAACCCCGTACCGAGGGCAGCGCCAAGGAATGGACAGGCGGCACAGGAGCTGAAAGAGAAGTCGTCAACAACCTTAACAGCGCAATAGTTTCCGCTATCCGTGCAACAGGCGGAAACAACGAGTACAGATATATCATGGTACCCGCATATGCAGCCACCTCCAATATGGGAGCACTCAGAGCGATGAAGCTTCCCGATGATGAAAGGATAATCGTATCAGTTCACGCATATTCTCCCTACAACTACGCAATGAACAGCGGCTACAGCAAGAAGTTCTCCGACAGCGACAAGAAGGAACTGGATAAGTTCTTCTCCGACCTGAACAGCCTGTTCATCAGCAAGGGTATTCAGGTAGTGATCGGCGAGTTCGGCGCAACCAACAAGGGCGATGAGGCAGACAGATGCCTGTGGGCTGAATATTATATCAAGGGCGCAGCCAAGTATGGTATTCCCTGCGTATGGTGGGATAACAACAGCGGTGATTCTGAGGGCGGCGAGTGCTTTGGAATTTACAACAGAAAAACAGGCGAATGGACATTCAAGGATCTGGCTGATACGCTGATAAGATCGGCTAAGTAACGATAGCTATTTATAAGCTATAAATAGCCTATAAATAGCCTAAAAGAGCTTCCGCATCACACGATACGGAAGCTCTTTTCTGTATTTAGGGGTATTTCAGACATATAAGAAAACCCCTGCAAATGAGAGCAAGGTAAAGGGTTTAGGTCAAGCCTTTGAAAAGGTGGGCTAAACTATTCACCTTGCTTTTATTAGCAAGGCCTTTCTTATACGTTTGACGCCCTATCCGCCCAACCTCTTCATCACTTTATATCCCAACAAAAAACTTCCGCATCAAACGATACGGAAGTTTTTGTTACATTATTCCATCTGACTTGTTGTAAGAACTATCGCCAGAATGCCGAGAGCTGCAAAGCAGGCACCAAGTATCAGAAAAAACAGATTTACGGGCGATGCCTCCTGGTAAAATTCCGTCGGCACATCGGGATTAACGTGAAGCTCACAGTAATCCCCCTCCGAGGGAAGCCCAAAGTTGCGTGCCATGCTTTCCTGCTCATGATACGAAACACCGTCAAAGGTGTATTCCCACACGGGATAATATGAGCGGCATCTGCCGTAGTTGTCACGGAAAGGACTTTTCTCCAGCCCAACGCATTTCGCCTCAACAACACAGGTGCATACCCTTTTCATATACACCATTTTTGCAATGGGAATGACGATGAGCAGCAGCCCTATCACCACGAAAAGCCCCAGCGAAGCGTATATTATTATCTCTCCGCCTATCTCAAAGCCCGTGAGCATATTGAGCAGAGGGAGCGTGATAAGCCCCGCTCCGATAAGTACGAAAACCAGTGATATTGTGACAGGCAGCACCTTTTTTGAGCCTTTTTGCTTTACAGCGCTTGATATTGCTGCAATGCCCACTGCCAGCAGTATGGCTCCCAGCGAAATGATAGATATGCGGATATCATCTGTTGTTCCGATGTATATCCCTATCATTCCGCCGATGAATACTATTAAGAACAAAATGCCTGCGATGATACTTCCAATGCTGTGCTTATTTGGTTCCATAATATCCGCCTCCTGATGCCGATAGTCTGTTTGATGATAATGTTATTCCTTTATTTCTCCTGCCTTAAGACGCTTGAAGTAATCCTTTGTGTCCTTTGCCACCACACTATTCAGGGCAAACAGCGCCACAAGGTTGGGGAGAGCCATAAGTCCGTTGAATATATCTGCGATGGTCCATACTGCGGAAACTGTCATGTAAGGGCCGATAAATACAGCTGCGATGTAAAGTATTCTGTAGATCATAACAGCTGTCTTGTTCTTGCCGCTGAGGTACTCAAGGCATCTTTCGCCGTAGTAGTTCCAGCCGAGGATAGTTGTGAATGCGAAGAATACCAGGCATATCATAAGGATAAAGGAAGCTGCCTGGCTGGGGAGGAAATGAAGTCCATTCTGGAAAGCGTCTGTGGTTATCTGAACGCCCTGGAGAGCTTCATCCTTCCATGAACCTGCCATTACGATAGCAAGACCTGTCATTGTGCAGATAATGATCGTGTCGATAAATGTGCCGGTCATGGAGATAAGTCCCTGTCTTACAGGCTCCTTGGTCTTTGCTGCGGCTGCTGCGATAGGTGCGGAGCCGAGACCTGACTCATTGGAGAAGATACCTCTTGCGATACCGTTTTTCATGGAGATGAGAACTGCACCGAGAGCACCGCCTGCCATAGCCTTTGCGCCGAATGCGCTTGTTACGACTTCTGCGATAGCTGCGGGGAGCTTTGTGATGTTGCAGATGATAAGTACCACAACTGTCAGAACGTACAGGATAGCCATGAAAGGAACAACTACCTGAGAAACGCTGCTTATTCTCTTGAGGCCGCCGATGATTACCAGACCTGCAAGGATAGCAAGCACGAATGCGCTGATAACGGTAACAATAGAATAGTCATTGCCGAAAAGGGTAATGGTGTTTGTCATGTTGGGGTCAAAGAAGCCTGTTACTGCGGATGCGATGCCGTTTACCTGAGAGAATGTGCCTATTCCCATAAGACCAACGCAGGCACCGAAGAATGCAAATATCTTTGCAAGCCACTTCCACTTTACGCCCATGCCCTTTTCTATGTAGTAGAAAGGCCCGCCGAGAACGTGACCGTCCTCATCGACTGTGCGGTACTTTACTGCAAGGAAGCCCTCGGAATACTTTGTTGCCATTCCGAGAAATGCAGCCACCCACATCCAGAAAAGTGCGCCGGGACCGCCTGCCAGAATACCTACTGCGGTTGCAACGCCGACAATGTTTCCTGTTCCGATAGTTGCCGAAAGGGCTGTGCAGAGTGAAGCAAAGCCCGATACCTCGCCGTGAACTATCTCTTCTTCCTCAGATACTTCTTCCTTAAAAAGGTATCTGAGCGCACGGGGAAGATGCCTTACCTGAATAAATCCCGTTCTTATTGTCAGCAGCAGACCTGCCGCAAGGATAAGAACGATGAGAGGTACGCCCCACACAAAGTCGTCAATTTTTGCCAGTATCTGGTCAAAAGTCATATTATCCCATCTCCTATAATTAAAATTTGTGCATACTAAATAATATGTTAACATATATTAACGATAATTTCGTTATAATTTTTTGAATATAGATGTAATTTTTATGCTTTTATCCCTTTGAATGTATAATTTACGGCACTTTGCAGATAATTGTAGCAAAACATCTGCGAAAGGAACGTAAGTGAGATGGCAAAACGTCTTTCAAGAAATACTTTTATAATGGACAAGCCCCCCACTATCCGCAGCTATGCGGCTGTTGTAGGCAAAAAGGAGGGCGACGGCCCTCTGGGCAGGCATTTCGACCAGGTATATCAGGACCCATACTTTGGGCAGGACACATGGGAAAAGGCGGAAAGCGAGCTTTTGCGCCTTACGGTGATGAAAGCGTTGGAAAAGGGAAAGCTCCGCTGCGAGGACATAAACTATATGTTCGCAGGCGACCTTATAAATCAGTGCACCTCCACATCATACGCCCTTAGGGAGCTTGAAATACCTCTCCTGTGCGTTTACGGAGCCTGCTCAACCATGTCCGAGAGCCTGCTCATGGCTTCGCTTATGACGGACAGTGATATCGGCGGAAATGTGGTGGCAGTCACATCTTCCCACTTTTGTTCGGCTGAAAGGCAGTTCCGCTTCCCATTATCATACGGCGGCGTGAGAACTCCCACAGCTCAGTGGACCTGCACCGCTTCGGGAGCGGCGGTGGTTTCTCCCCACAGCGAGAATGGCCCTTATGTAAAGGCGGCGACTATCGGCAAGATAGTGGATATGGGCGTTACCGACGCCAACAATATGGGTGCGGCAATGGCTCCTGCGGCGGCATATGTAATCAAGACACATCTGGAGGACAGAGGGCTTGCCCCCGATGACTTTGACCTGATAATCACAGGCGATCTTGGACGTGTGGGCGGCACATTGCTTATAGAGCTGCTGGCAAAAGAGGGAATAAACATATCCTCCGGGTACAAGGACTGCGGCACTATGATATTCGACTACGAAACCCAGGACGTTCATGCAGGCGGTTCGGGCTGCGGCTGCAGTGCCTCGGTGCTGTGCGGATATTTCCTTGACAAGGTAAAAAGCGGCGAGCTGAAAAATATCCTTTTCTGCGCCACGGGAGCGCTTATGTCCCCCACGCTGTCACAGCAGGGGGAAAGCATTCCGGGAATATCCCATGCAGTCCACATCTCATATGAAGGGTGAAAAATTATGTTTACAGATTATTTATGGGCATTTATCGTAGGCGGTGCGCTGTGCGCCGTGGGACAGGTGCTTATCGACTATACAAAGCTTACCCCCGCACGTATCCTTGTGCTTTACGTTGTGGCGGGAGTGGTGCTGGGAGCGTTTAAGATATACCGCCCTCTCATAGACTTTGCGGGAGCGGGAGCGGCAGTTCCCCTTACAGGCTTCGGCAACGCTCTTGCGGAGGGCGTGCGTGAGGCTGTTGACACAAAGGGACTTCTGGGAGCTGTCACAGGCGGACTTTCCGCTGCCTCCGCAGGCATAACCGCCGCCATGGTGTTCGGTCTTATAATGGGTGTGTGCTGCAAGTCAAAGGAGAAATAACGCCATAATATATGATAAAAGGAAACGAACTGAGCGCTCAGATCGTTTCCTTTTGCTTTAATGTTGTTTTAATACGAAATATAAGTAAAAAAATCTTCCAAACCCCTTGCAAAAAATCGGAAAATAGTATAAAATATATATGATAGCTTTAATAAGCTGCCGAGGCATATGAAACAGCCTCGGATATTTATCTATGAAAGGATGTCATACCAATGGCAGAATTAAACAAAGTCACTGTTGACGACATTAACGTTAAGGGCAAAAAGGTTCTCGTAAGATGCGACTTCAACGTTCCCCTCAAGGACGGCGTTATCACTAACGACAACCGTATCCAGGCTGCCCTTCCCACTATCAAGAAGCTTATCTCCGACGGCGGAAAGGTCGTTCTCTGTTCTCATCTCGGCAAGCCCAAGAACGGTCCCGAGGCTAAGTTCTCCCTTGCTCCCGTAGCAAAGAGACTTGAAGAAGTTCTCCCCGGCACAAAGGTTACATTTGCCGCTGATGACACTGTTGTAGGAGACAACGCTAAGAAGGCTGTTGCTGAAATGGCTGACGGCGACGTTGTTCTCCTCGAGAACACCAGATTCAGAGGCGCTGACGAGACCAAGAACGGCGAAGGCTTCTCCAAGGAGCTTGCTGATCTGGTTGACGGTCAGGTATTCGTAATGGACGCTTTCGGCTCCGCTCACCGTGCACACGCTTCCACTGAGGGCGTTACAAAGTTCGTTAAGGAGACTGCAGTTGGTTACCTCATGCAGAAGGAGATCAAGTATCTCGGCAATGCGGTTGAGAACCCTGTCAGACCTTTCGTTGCTATCCTCGGCGGTGCTAAGGTAGCTGACAAGCTGAACGTTATCTCCAACCTCCTCGAAAAGTGCGATACACTTATCATCGGCGGCGGTATGGCTTACACCTTCCTCAAGGCTAAGGGCTACGAGGTAGGTACTTCTCTCGTTGACAACGAGAAGATCGACTACTGCAAGGAAATGATGGCTAAGGCTGACAAGCTCGGCAAGAAGCTTCTTCTTCCCGTTGACACTGTTATCGCAGCTTCCTTCCCTGATCCTATCGATGCTGAGATCGCTGTTGAGGCTGTTGACGCTGACAAGATCCCCGCTGACAAGATGGGCCTCGATATCGGACCCAAGACCCAGGCTCTCTTCGCTGACGCTGTAAAGAGCGCAAAGACTGTTGTTTGGAACGGTCCTATGGGCGTATTTGAGAACCCTGTTCTTGCAAAGGGTACCATTGCAGTAGCTAAGGCTCTTGCAGAAACAGACGCTACCACTATCATCGGCGGCGGCGATTCCGCAGCAGCTGTTATGCAGCTCGGCTTTGCAGATAAGATGTCTCACATTTCCACTGGCGGCGGCGCTTCCCTCGAGTACCTTGAAGGTAAGGTTCTTCCCGGCGTTGCAGCTATTGCTGAAAAGTAAGATCACTTTATTTCGGGACGGAGCGGCGTGCTTCGTCCCGATTTTTATTTATAGGGGTAATAGATCTATGCGGATAAGTCCGCTGACAATAATACCGATGCCGGCTATGATTGGCAAAAAGCAGAGGAGGTTTAATATGAATTTGTTTATAGTTATAATTACTGTTATATATACTATACTCTATGGCTTCTTATGCAATTATTTTTGGACAAGCATTCAGTTGTGTCAAGATTGCTTTATTTTTTTAGTAATAAATTCATTTGCAGCCGTTATGATAAATACTGTGTTTTTTATAGCTGCTAAATATGAAGCATATGAATTAATCTCTGGATATGATAAGAATAAGAGCTATGACAATAAAATATTAAAAAACCACCTAAAAAAATTAGGCTTTCGTATATCTGTTTGTATATTAACCTGTTCATTGATCGCGTTATTTGCTCCATTATTATCCCGGTACAATATTGATAAAACATTAGCTGTTATATATGCTAACCTTACGTTTGTATGTGTGTTTTTAACAATATTGTTAACTGCAAAAAAGATTAAAATATAAGTTTTAGAATATTAGATTGGGAGAGATAATATGATACTTAAAAATCAGAAAGTGGATATATGCCGTGACTGTGATTTTTCATATTCCAACATAGCAAATACGGATTTCACAGGTGTTTCCGCTGCCGACTGCGACCTTTCGGAGGTGACTGTCAGCGGCTGCAATATGATATCCGCCCAGTTCGACAACGTTATGATGTCCGACACATCTGTGGTCAACGCAAATATGTCAGGCTCGGCATTCACCGACGTTTCCATGAGCAAGTTCCGCATGACCAACGGCGATATGACCGATGCAAGAATGGAAAGCACCGATGTCTCAAAGGCAAGCTTTGTGGGCTGCGACCTTTCGGACGTTACCTTTGAAAACTGCAACCTTACGGGTCTGAACATAAATTCATGTCAGGTGTCGGGTGTGACCATTGACGGCATTCCCCTCAGCGAGCTGTTGGAAAAATATTATAAGTAAGTCTGATTTTGAAAAGCGGCAGAAAATGCCGCTTTTTTGTTGACAAGTCTCCGATGATGTGGTAAAATAAAATCAGATAATTTTGTATAGGAGACTGTTATTATGCAGTATCCTTATTCTAAATATGGGTTTCTTTTAACGGAAGCCCAAATATAAAGGAGAAAATATCATGAACAAGAATCTCAGAAAGGCAGTTATTGCCGGAAACTGGAAAATGAACAAGACCCGTCCCGAGGCTAAGGCTCTTCTCGAAGCTATCAAGCCCCTGGTTGCAAACGCTGAGGGCAAGGTAGAGGTTATCGCCTGCGTACCTTTCACCAACCTTGAGACCGCTGTTAATACCACAGCCGGTTCCAATGTTAAGGTAGGCGCTGAGAACGTTCACTTTGAAAAGAGCGGCGCTTTCACCGGCGAGATCTCCGCTGATATGCTCACTGAGCTTGGCGTTGAGTACGTTGTAATCGGCCACTCCGAGAGACGTCAGTACTTCGGCGAGACTGATGAGACTGTTAACAAGAGAACAAAGGCTGCTCTTGCAGCAGGTCTTAAGCCTATCGTTTGCGTAGGCGAGCTTCTTGCAGAGCGTGAGGCTGATATCACCGAGGAAGTTATTTCCCGCCAGATCAAGCTTGACTTTGCAGGCGTTTCCGCTGACGATATCAAGAAGACTATCATCGCTTACGAGCCTGTCTGGGCTATCGGTACAGGCAAGACCGCTACCGCTGACCAGGCTGAGGAAGTTTGCGGCTTTATCCGTGGCGTTCTCGCTAAGCTTTACGATGCAGCTACCGCTGACGCTGTTACTATCCAGTACGGCGGCTCCATGAACGCAAAGAACTGCGCAGAGCTTCTTTCCAAGCCCAATGTTGACGGCGGCCTTATCGGCGGCGCTTCCCTCAAGGCTGAGGACTTTAACACCATCGTACAGGCAGCTGTAAACGGCTGATCATAACAAGCAAGATCAAGACGCCTGCGGTCTTTACCGCAGCGCCTTGTTTTTTTCAACTGTAGTTTCTGAAAGGATTTGAAAATTATGAGCAAAAGACCTGTAGCTCTCATTATCATGGACGGTTACGGAATCAACCCCAGCGATTACGGCAACGCCATCGCTGCGGCTAAGAAGCCCAACCTGGATAAATATTTCGCAGAGTGCCCCCACACTATCATTGGCGCATCGGGACTTAACGTAGGTCTCCCCGACGGTCAGATGGGCAACTCCGAGGTTGGTCACACTAACATCGGTGCAGGCAGGATCGTTTACCAGATGCTGGTAAAGATCTCCAAGGACATCAAGGACGGCGAGTTCTTCAAGAACAAGGCACTTGTGACCGCTATGGAAAACTGCAAGGCAAAGGGCAGCGCTCTCCATCTCATGGGTCTGCTTTCTCCCGGCGGCGTTCACAGCCATATGGAGCATATGTACGGCCTGCTTGAAATGGCAAAGCAGCACGGCGTTGACAAGGTATATGTTCACGCATTCCTGGACGGAAGAGACGTTCCCCCCTCCTCCGCAGCTGAATTTATGGAAGAGGCTGTTGCCGAGATGAAGAAGATCGGCAAGGGCAAGGTAGCAACTATCTCCGGCAGATATTACGCTATGGATCGTGATAACGCTTGGGACAGAGTTGAAAAGGCTTACGATGCACTTGTTATGGGCGAGGGCGTTCAGGAGACCGACCCCGTTCAGGCTATAAAGAACTCCTACGCAAACGGCGTTACCGATGAGTTTATGCTCCCCACCGTTATCGACAAGGACGGCATGATAAAGGAGAACGACAGCGTTGTATTCTTCAACTTCCGCCCCGACAGAGCACGTCAGATAACCAGAGCTTTCGTTGACCCCGAGTTCAAGGGCTTCGAGAGAAAGAAGGGCTACTTCCCCGTAACATTCGTTTGCATGGCTCAGTACGATGCTACAATGCCCAACGTTCTCGTTGCATATCCTCCCGAGCAGCTCACCATGACCTTCGGCGAGTATATGGCAAAGTGCGGCAAAACTCAGCTGAGAATTGCCGAGACCCAGAAGTACGCACACGTTACATTCTTCTTCAACGGCGGCGAGGAAAAGCAGTTCGAGGGCGAGGACAGAATACTCGTCAAGTCTCCCGACGTTCCTACCTTTGACCTGAAGCCCGAGATGAGCGCATACGAGGTAACCGACAAGGTAGTTGAGGCTATCGAGTCCGATAAGTACGACACCATTATCCTTAACTACGCTAACTGCGATATGGTCGGTCATACCGGTATTTTCGATGCAGCAAAGGCAGCTGTTGAGGCTGTTGATACCTGCGTAGGCAGAATGGTAGATGCTATCCTTGCAAAGGGCGGCGTTGCACTTATCAGCGCAGACCACGGTAATGCAGATAAGATGCTTGAAGCTGACGGCTCACCCTTTACCGCTCACACCACAAATCCTGTTCCCCTTATCGTTGTAGGCTATGACTGCAAGCTTAAGGAGGGCGGCGTTCTTGCTGACCTGTGCCCCACAATGCTTGAGATCATGGAGCTTCCTCAGCCCAAGGAAATGACAGGAAAGTCTCTTATCGAAAAGTAATTTTGGTTATAATAAGTATCGGCTCCCGTTATCTGCGGGAGCCGATATTTTATACTAATCTTTAATCAGACTACAGACAAATCCTCGGCTATTCTGTCGGCTTTGTCTATAGAACGATCAAAGATTAGTATAAAAAAGCTCCCACTAACGGGAGCTTTTTTCGTTTTATGGCTTCATAAACCTTTCAATAACATTAGCCACGCCGTCATTTTCGTTTGACAGCGTGATAAAATCAGCCGCTTCCTTTGCAGCGTCACAGGCATTTTCCATAGCCACGCCCAGACCTACATATTTTATCATGGAAACGTCGTTGTAGCCGTCACCACAGGCAATGGTCTTCTCACGCTTTATGCCAAGCTTTTTGATAAGCTCGCCGATGGAAACCGCCTTGTCGGTGTGATAGGGCATTATTTCAAGGAAAAACGGTTCCGAGCGGAAAACGTCCGCCTTGCCTGCAAGATGTTCTCTCAGCTGAGGTTCCAGCTCTGCCATTCTGTCACCCTTGCCTGCGATGATGCACTTAGGCACGCTGAAATCCACGTATTCGCCGATGTTGTCCACCTTTTTTACGGGCAGACCGTTTATCCGTGATTCGATCTGAATAAACTCGTTGTCAGGATTTTCGCAGATGATAGTGTCGCCCTCGTAGGTCATCACATCTGCGCCGTTGCGGCGTGCAAACTCGGCAACTATCCCGAAAGCATCACTGCCAAGACTCTTTTGCACCAGCAGCTCGCCCGTCTTGAAGTTGCGCACCCTGCCGCCATTGTAGGACAGAGTAAATCCGCCGAATTTGTCAAGCCCTATTTCACGGGCAATGCCCTCAACGCCCCTGTCGGGTCTGCCGGAGGCTATTGCCGCCAGGTATCCTTTTTCCTGCGCTTCAAAAAGCGCCTTTTTTGTGGCGGGCGTGACCTTCTTTTCGGCATTGGTCAGCGTTCCGTCAATGTCAAGAAATATAATTTTGTAGCTCATATGCACTTCTCCCGATAAAATCTTTCCTGTAACAATATATCATATTTCATCGGGCAATAAAAGCATTTCTCTTTGACCGTTTTGTTAATATAACTTACCTGCCCGGCTTTTCATAGGGGATAAAGGGGGCAGGGGAGTCGGAGTGTTCGCCGATGAGCTTTTCCATCCAGATCATGTCATACCAGCTGTCAAACTTCCTGCCGCAGGAAATAAAGCGGCCTATCAGGCGGTAGCCCATGTGCTCGTGAAATTTCATGCTGTCGTTGGTGAGATGAGCGTCCTCATGCTCTGTGTATGCGATGCAGGCGTAGGCATTCAGCACGTTCTGCTTTTTGAGCATATCCTCAAGCGTTGTGTAAAGAAGCTTTCCGCAGCCCGAGCGGCGCATATCCTTTTTGATATATACCGTCAGCTCGGCGCAGCGGTTGTATGCCTCACGGGGGTGAAAAGCAGAGGCATAGGCATATCCCACGATATGACCGTCCTTTATGGCGGCGATGTAGGGGTAATTTTTCAGGGTGTGTTCTATCCTGCTGCGAAAATCCTCCACAGTGGGAATATCTATTTCAAAGGAAATGGCAGTCTCGGCAACGTAGGGGGCGTATATTTCAAGCAGCTCCTCCGCATCGTCGGGAGTTACGTTTCTGATAGTTATATCGCTCATTTGAAGCAGTCCTTTCATAATATCATACAAATATTATAGGATTTGAAAATGAACAAATCAAGTATATCAGCCGCAGTCATAATTATAGACCACTTCCGAGAAGTCGCAAGCCCTGAGCTTTTCTGCGGGAATGAGGAACACGCCTGTGCCCACATCTCCCCATATGATGTCAAAGTCATGACCGCCCCATGAGGTGATCTCTTCACCCTGCAGGCTGCCAAGCTCGAAAAGAACACGGTCAAAGCCTTCCAGAGACGGGCAGTCCTCCCGTGGGTCGGACTGGGTAAAACGGGGATATCCGCCGATGAATGCCACGCTTTCGGGGCAGCGGTCATAAAGGGTGTCATAGCCGTCTATATTCCAGTAATTTGATACTTCCTGACCCATTATCTCACTGTAGCTGCTGACAAGAGCATTGCCGAAGCGATAGTCGTCGGGAGTGGCAGGGCATTTGTCAGGCTCTTCGGCACATAGGATAAATTCCTTTTTCAGCGGAAAATCGTACTCATCGCTGCTGAAGCTGTCGCAGGGGATATCGTCATCTGAAATGAGCAGAGATGTGTCGGTTATGATGTCCTTGTGATATATTACCCTGAAGCCGTTCTGATCGGTCTGTTCATCTGCGGAGTTGAAGTCAAAGCCATACAGGCAGTCATTTTCACAGGCGAGGAATATCTGCAAAATTCCCTGACGGGGGAAATCCTCAATGTGAGGAAGTTTTTCAAAATTCAGCTGCACCAGCAGGCGCAGAGGCTTGTCCTTGTAGCTGCCATCAGTTCCTCTGGGGTATTCCATGGACTTTGGAAAATAAGGCGTTCCGCCCAGCTTGCTGTCGAAGATGCCGCCTTTGCCTGCCACAGGTCTGAGCCTGAGTATTGGCAGAGGTGGAACAAGGCTGTCGGCTTTTTTGATAACATCGTTAATATCAGGCATATGATAGCTCCTTTGGTCAGTAAATTGTTATTATTATTATATCATGGGTATAGGGGAGTGTCAAACAGCCCTTTCTTTCCCCGCCGCCCTTTTCCTGTACTCGCAGGGCGTAAGTCCCGTGTGCTTTTTGAACACACGCATAAAGCAGATGTCAGTGTCATAGCCGCATATCTGGGATATCTCTTTCACGGGCAGGGCAGTGGTGGCAAGGTAATACTGCCCCGACTGTACCCTTGCAGAAATGATATCCTCGTAGCAGCTGACCCCGAACTGCTTTTTGTACACCGTCTGAAAATAGGACGGGCTGAGATTTATCCTGTCCGCCAGCTGCCTGACGGAGCCAAATCCCCCCGCATTGCTGTAAATATCCGCCCTCAGCTGCCTCAGCTGCTCACTGTAGGTGTGTTCGCCGTCACTGCTTTCGCCTCCGCCCTCGGATATTTTCATAAGTATCATTCGTATGAGCATATCGGCATACTGCCGACGATGTTCCGAGGGGGACATATTCTCACGGCAGAGTATGGTCAGCAGCTCTTCCACGGCGGAGATGTTCACCGAGGTTATGAGCCTGTCTGTCTCCACGGTGTCGAGAATATTGTCATCATCGGTCACGTTGAAGTGAATGAAATGGTTGGCGTAGTTGCCGCAGATGGTCTTATAATACTGGGGCGTGTCCTTTTTGTAGATGATAAGGCTGTCGGGTGGGACGATGATCTCATTGCCGTCAATGATGAGCAGGGCGGAGGTCTTGAAGATAACAAGCAGATCGTCTCCTGAGCCGTCAGGCCGCCATATGCAGAAATCCCCCGTATGTCTCGTGTCCTTTCCTATGGCGTTGAGACTTATCATATCATCACCTCATAAAGTATTATTTGTTAGTTTAAAAATATTATATGTCATTGAAAAGCAGCTGTCAATAGGCTATAGTATAAATAGCGTAAATATAATATGTTACCGTTAGGAACGCTAAAAAAGTCAGGAGGATGCGATAAATGAAGAAAATATCAATGCTGATCAACGCAAAGGACAAAAAGGGACACATCAATCCCGAGATATACGGTCATTTTTCCGAGCATCTGGGAAGATGTATCTATAACGGCATTTATGTGGGCGAGAACTCGTCTATCCCCAACATAAACGGCGTGCGCAGGGACGTTATCGAGGCTTTCAAGCAGATAAAAATGCCTGTTCTCCGCTGGCCCGGCGGCTGCTTTGCGGACGAATATCACTGGAAGGACGGCATCGGCGAAAAAAGTGCCCGCAAAAAAATGATAAACACCAACTGGGGCGGCGTTACCGAGGACAATTCCTTCGGCACTCACGAATTTTTCAATATGTGCGAGGAGATAGGCTGTGAGCCTTATCTTGCGGGCAATCTTGGCAGCGGAACTATCAGCGAACTTGCCGAATGGATAGAGTACATCACCTTTGACGGCGTTTCCCCAATGGCAGATCTGCGCCGAAAGAACGGCAGGGAAAAGCCCTGGAAGCTGAAATATCTTGGCATCGGCAACGAGAACTGGGGCTGCGGCGGAAGTATGCGCCCCGAATATTATGTTGACGAATACCGCCGTTATCAGAGCTTTTGCAAGGATTTTTCGGGCAATAAGCTGTTCAAGTTCGCCTGCGGTCCCAACTCCAACGACTACGGCTGGACAGAGACTATTATGAAAAATCTCAGCAAGTTGAACACCCGTGGCATATCGCTCCATTACTACACCCTGCCCACAGGCGACTGGGGACACAAGGGCGATGCGGTGGATTTTACAACGGACGAATACTACGCAACCATTTCCAAGACCCTTTACATGGATGAGCTTGTGACCCGCCACGGCGAGATAATGAACCGCTACGACCCCGAACATGAGATCGGGCTGATAGTTGACGAGTGGGGCTGCTGGTATGACGTTGAAAAGGGTACAAATCCCGGCTTCTTATATCAGCAGAACACCATGCGTGACGCTATCGTGGCAGCCTGCAATCTGAATATCTTCAATCGCCACAGCGACAGGGTGATAATGGCAAACCTTGCTCAGGCAGTTAATGTGCTTCAGGCGCTTCTGCTTACCGAGGGCGAGAAGCTGGTGAAAACTCCCACATATCATGTGTTCGATATGTTCAAGGAGCATCAGGACGGCGAAAATGTTTACTGCTTCTGCGAAAATGTAATGACAGGGGAGATACCCATGATGTCCGTTTCCGCCTCTGTAAAGGACGGCGTGATGACCGTTACCGCTGCCAACTGCTCACTGGAAGAGTCTGCTGAGCTTGACTGCGATATCAGTGGATTTGAGTGCAGCAGCGTAAGCGCCCGTATCCTCACCGATGAGGTACACAGCTTCAACAGCTTTGATGCACCCGAAAAGGTAGCTCCCGAGGCTCTGAGCGCTTCCGTCTCCAATGGAAAGCTGTCGGCAGTGCTTCCCGCATGCTCAGTTGCGGTGTTCACTATTTTATACTAAGCACCAATTAAAAACTATACAAAAAATCTTCGCATAATCTTGCGTGTGTGGATTATGCGAAGATTTTTTTGTCTATAGTTTTATTGGTGATTAGTATTATAAGCTTGTAAGTATATATGACACAAAAAAGGCATTACCGCCAAGCGGTAATGCCTTGATTTTTTATGTATTGAAGCGATTCAAAATCAGCCCATGTCGGAAAGCTTGATCTTCTTAGCATCAACGGTTCCGTCGTAATCATCGTTTACGGGAGTGCCCTTGTTGTGCTTGGAAGCGTCAGCCTCGATAGCCTTAGCCATCTTCTCAATCTCGCTCAGGTCAAAACCGAAGTTGTTGTTGAGCTTGGGAGTAGGCTTGGGAGCGGAAGCGGGTTTTGCTGCTGCAGTGTTGGCTGCGGGAGTGGGTGCAGGCGCAGGAGCAGGCTTTGCAGCTGCATTGTTGTTAGCCGCAGGAGTGGGAGCGGGCATAGGCTTTGCTGCGGGAGCAGGAGCGGGTGCGGGCTTAGCATTATTTACAGGAGCGGCAGTCTTTACACTCTTGGGTGCTGTGAACTGAGGGATACCGTTCTTCTTGAGAGTATCCTGGGTCTTGGTGAGAAGGTCAGCAGTTTCGTTTACCTTAGCAAGGCTGTCCTTGGTAAGAGAATCGAGAATGCCCTTGAGCTGTGTAACGTTGGACTCGATATCTGCGATCTCGGAAAGAACAACAGCCTTCATGTTGTCGGCAGCTGTACGCATCTCAGCAGATCTGTCCTCAGCGTCTGTAAGGATCTTGGAAGCCTTTTCATCAGCAGACTTAACGATGGTGGAAGCCTTGCTGTTAGCGTCGTCAACTACCTGGTTAGCGAGCTTCTTAGCGTCCTCGTCCATCTTTCTTGCGTTTTCCTTAGCCTGAGTAACGATGGTGCTTGCAGTTCTCTGAGCCTCAACGAATACGTTTGTGAGGTCCATAGCGCTGTTCTCGGCAGAGGAAGCAGCTGCTGCCTTGTTCTTAGCCTCAACAAGCTCATTTTCCATATCGGCGAGCTTCTTCTTCAGCTCTTCGATCTCCTTATCCTTCTCAGCGGACTCATCTTCGCAGTTCTTGAGCTGATTCTTGAGAGAGTCATTGCTGGTCTGGAGCTCGGTGATCTTAGCCTTATCGGAAGCCAGGAGCTGCTCATACTTTTCCTTGTCTTCCATGTTTCCGCCGCTGTTTTCAAGAAGCGCCTTCTTTTCTTCAAGCTCGTTTTCAAGAGTATATATCTTTGTATTGAGCTGATCTACATAAGCAAGTACGTCTTTTTTATCAAATCCGCCGAAATTGACTGTTTTGAGGAATCCGGTTCCGTCCATGATAAAATACCTCCAAAAATAAATAGAAAAATTGCGAGTCTGACGGTAGATTAACCTCAGCCCGTCTTAATACACCTATTATAACACATTGTTCAAATTACAGCAACCAATTTTGGCAAAAAAATGTGCATAAACTTATGTTGTTAATTTTGTCATCAATTACAAATATACATAAACTTTGACACGATTACACTGCAATATATACAAAAAGGTGCGAAAGGCCGCCGAAATATTTACATATGATACAATAAAAACGATAGAAAAAACACATTCGGATATGTTATATTATATTTGTAGCTTACAATAGGCTGTTGGAGTCGGAGGAGCATATGGAAAATTGTAATGAGTTTTGCAGGGAGATAGATGTATCCACCAGGAAGTCCATGTTCCGTTCGCTGTTTCGTGTATGGGCTGCGGCAGCGACTGCGGCTCTGGTGATGTACCTGGTCATCCCGCATGTGGATATTTGGGCGTTTCTCTGGAAATAAGTTTGCAGAGTTGTATGATGTGCTGTATAGCTCCGCTAAAATTGTGGCTTTGATTGTGATATTTTACAAAACTCGATTTTTTTGATAAAAAGCCTTGACTTTTAGCGAATAATAGCGTATAATAAACAAGTCGCTTGAAACTGAAACAAAACAAACGACAAAAAGAATATGGCGGTATAGCTCAGTTGGCTAGAGCACTTGGTTCATACCCAGGGGGTCGTAGGTTCAAGTCCCACTGCCGCTACCAGACAGGCTGCTGAAATATCGGCAGCTTTGTTGGCCCGTTGGTCAAGAGGTTAAGACGACGCCCTTTCACGGCGTAATCATGGGTTCAATTCCCGTACGGGTCACCAGTAAAAGTCACGCAGACAAGACGTTTGCGTGACTTTTTTTGCTTTTAATTGACCCGCTTTTATACTGATTATAGATCTTAGCAAAAAATCCGCAGCAAGCTAAAAAATAACCTGCTGCGGATTTTTTTGCCATACACCTCTCGTTTTCATTGATCTCAATATCAAGGCTAGTTTTGACACCTCATAACATATTGAACAAATACGCACATAATCAAATAGTCATAGCATTTGCAATGCCGATAATACATTGTATTATCCGCCGAATATGACACTCATACCCGGCGGTGTTATTTTTCCGTTGATTATGGGTCAAGGAATCTTTTTGTTCTGCGTACTAATATTTGTTACAAAAAATCCAAACTTTTTATGAAATCCTATTGCAAAATCTCTGAAAGTATGATATAATATAATCAAACGATTGTTTATTTAAAGGCGGAAACGATAATTGCGTACTGTTAATGAAGAAGCCAGACAGGCAAAGAAAATCGAACTGATGGAAAAATGTTATGACTGTTATGCGGAGAACGGTTTATCCGGCGTTGGGATAAAAACGATCGCAAAGGCGTGCGGGTGCAATGCAGCTACACTGTATCTGTATTTTGAAAATCTCGACGACTTGATAATCAAATCCACCGCATACTGTATGGCAAAGGTCGAGGACGATTTTATGGCGAAAGCCCCTTCCGACCCAAAAGATGTTATTCGCTTTATTGAGGAGATCCCATACTGGACGGCGAAAGAGCATGGCAAGAAGTATCGGCTGATGTATCAGGTCTATACACACCCGAAATTTATCGAACACGGAAAGAAGTTTTTCGAGGGCGTAAACGAACGGTACACCGAGTACGCAAAGCAGCTTGAGCCGAAGATAGGCATTCCCCATACAGTCATTACACCGCTCATTTTCATTTTCGTCCGTGCCTGCGTACACTACGCAATGTTTGAGGACGAATACTATTTAAAAAGCCAGATGGAGGTCTTAAAGCAGACGGTTTCTCTGTTTATCGAAAAATACAGCAAATTATCCGAAGGAGGTAATGAGAAATGAAAAAACAAATAAAAAGAATAACGGCTGTTGCTGCTGCGGCGGCTCTTGCAATATCCTTTACATTCCCCGCAGAGCTGGGGCTTGCAGACCTTGGTGTCGGCGGCAATGCTATTGCGGCGAGTGCGGAAAGCAGCGGTAATTGCGGTGATAGTGGCAGCAATGTAACATGGTCACTTGATGACAACGGCACACTGACTATTTCAGGCTCGGGTAAAATAGAGGATTATCGATCAGATATTGATCAACCATGGTATAGCAACCGTTCGGATATTACTTCAGTGGTGATTGAACCGGGAGTTACTTCCATTGGATCGCTGGCTTTTTATAAATGTTCCAATCTTACAAGCATAACTATCCCGAGCGGTCTTACTTCCATTGGAGAGATGACTTTTTTTAATTGTTCCGCTCTTACAAGCGTAACTATCCCGAACGGCGTTATTTCCATTGGAAATTTTGCTTTTGGAAGTTGTACCGGACTTAAAAGCATAACTATCCCGAGCAGCGTTACTTCCATCGAAAATAATATTTTTCAAGATTGTACCGGACTTACAAACATAACTGTTGACAGCAGCAATCCTTCCTTTTGCTCGGAAAGCGGCGTACTGTTTAATAAAGATAAAACAACACTTATATATTGGCCACGCGGGAAAACCGGCAGCTACACTATCCCGGACGGGGTTACTGCCATTGGAGATTATGCTTTTTATTATTGTTCCGGACTTACAAGCGTAACTATCCCGAGCAGCGTTACTTCCATTGGAGGAAGCGCTTTTCAACATTGTACCGGACTTACAAGCATAACTATCCCGAACAGCGTTACTTCCATTGTAAATCTTGCTTTTTGGGATTGTGACAGTCTTACAATAGTTTATATTCCGAGCGGAGTAAATTTCGTTCCGGACGAATCAGGTCTCACCGGCGATTTTATTTCCCAAACAGCCACAAAAATAACCTATACCGTTGATAGCAGCAATAATGTCACAATAACAGACATTAGTCTTTCCTCAGTGAATACGGTTGATATTCCGCCAGAAATCGACGGCAAAAAGGTAATAGCCGTTGATGAGGATCATCGGCACAAAGTCGGTAATCATACTTGTGTAACCAACACCACACCTACTTGTATAAAAAAGGCAACTTGCGGTATTTGCGGACAAGATTATTATGGTGACCACGACCTTTCCCATCACGATGCAGTACCCCCTACTTGTACAACAGACGGAAACGTAGAATATTGGGAATGCTCCCTATGCCAAAAGGATTTCTCCGATGATAAAGGAACTGCTGAAATAACAGATATTGTTAAGTCTGCACTCGGTCATTCGCTTATCAAGACAGATGAAAAGGCTCCCACCTGTACCGATGACGGAAACAGAGCATATTGGACTTGCACGGAATGCAGAAATATATTCTCTGATGACGCAGGTTTAAATCCAACCACACTTGCCGATGTGACTGTCTCCGCAACAGGTCACACCTGGTCAAACGATTGGAGTTCTGATGGAACAGGACACTGGCATGACTGCGTTAACGCAAATTGTCCCATTACCGAAAATAATCAGAAAGTCGGTTATGCTGCCCACACTCCCGGAGACGAAGCAACAGAAACAACACCTCAGACCTGTGACGTATGCGGATATGAGTTAGCTCCTGCGCTCGGACATATTCACACAAACCACCTTACATTTATTGCAGAGGTTCCCGAGACCTGCACCGCAGACGGCGTTAAGGCACATTATGAGTGCGAATGCGGAAAGCTTTTCGCAGACGATCAGGCGGCAACAGAAGTTACTCTTGAAAGTCTGAAAATTGCAGCTCACCACACTTACGGAACGGACTGGGAAAGCGATAATGACGATGATCACTATCACGTTTGCTCCGTGTGCAGTGATAAAGCAGATGTTACTCCTCATAGCTATGATAACGGAGTGATAACCACTCCTGCAACAGAAACCACAGAGGGCGTAAAGACCTACACTTGCTCCGTATGCCATCATACAAAGACGGAAACTGTTCCAAAGCTCAGCCACACTCACAGCCTTTCCGTGGATTATTCCAAGGACGAAACAGGACATTGGCACACCTGCTCGGGCTGTACCGAAAAGGTGGATTTTGAAGCACATACAGAGGACAGCGGTACAGTGACCGTTCAGCCTACAGAAACCACAGAGGGCATAAGAGTATATTCCTGCACCGTATGCGGATATGTTATCAGAACGGAAACCGTTCCTGCACTTAATTCCGAACATACCCACAGCTACGGTACAGCTTGGAAATATGACAGCACAAACCATTGGCACGAATGCTCCTGCGGAGAAAAGTCTGATATTTCACAGCACATCTCCAACGGCGGAGTAATTACCGTTCCGCCTACGGCAACCACAGCGGGCGTAAGAGTATATTCCTGCTACATATGCGGATATGCTTTCAGAACAGAAACCATTCCTGCAACGGGATATGATTACTATCCCACATATCCAAGCTATCCTGCATATCCGACTTACCCCACATATCCCGTATTTTTAATACCCAGCGTATTCACCGAAGATCTGACCGTTAATGCAGAAGCGGACGGAAGTATGGTAACGCTAAGCTGGGACAAGATAGAAAATGCCGACAAATACTATGTATATCAGTATAAGGACGGCAAATATGTCAAGATAAAGACCACCACGGATACATCGGTAACGCTTAAAGGTCTGAAAAACGGTGAGACCTACAAATTCCTTGTAAGATACTCTATCGGCAGAAAGCTCTCGCCTATGACTTATTCGTACAAGATAACGGTCAAGGTTTACTACAAGCCGATCGCAAAGGCAGCATCGACCGAAAACAGCGTAAAGCTTACTTGGCAGGCAGTTCCCAATGCTGAAAAGTATGCGATCTGCAAGTATGTGGACGGAAAGGCTGTAAAGCTTTGCGAAACCGAGAAGCTTGCAGTAAGGATAAACAAGCTCACTCCCGATACCGAGTATCAGTACATCGTCCGTGCTTATGTTGACGGAAAGTGGACTACTATGACAAAATCGGATATTGTAACGGTCAATACAGATGCAGAATAATTCCACTTAAACCAAAATAAGGCGTACATCATACCGAAAAGGGTAGGGTGTACGCCTTGTTTATAGAACGACAAAAAATCAGTATAATACTAAGCACCAATTAAAAACTATACAAAAAATTGAGCATAATCTTGCGTATATGGATTATGCGATGATTTTTTGTCTATAGTTTTATTGGTGATTAGTATAAAACCGCCCCGCCGTATCTGATATATCCCAAAAGCCGCTTAACTTTTGGGCATATCAATACAGCGGGGCGGTGTCATATCATCTTTTAGTCGTAAATATCCTTAAGGAAATCGTAGTTGTAGCTTTGTGTCTTTCTGTTGAACCAGTCACTGCAGTCCCAGATCATTGCGCAGTAGCCCATTTCGCTTGAAAGATCATTAACAGACCGTAAGAACTTGTCGGTGCCCTTTTTCATAACGTGTTTTCCGCCGTCTGTGTTGTGGCAGACACCGTATTCGCCGATGATAACGCCGTAGCCTGCGTCGGTGAATTTCCTCATTTTTTCAAAATCCCTGCGCATTGTATTGTAGTCGTCCTCGGTGCCCCAGCTGTCGCTGTAGCCCCATGAGTTGCTCTTCTTGTCGGCAATGCAGAATGTGGAGGGCGAATAGTAATGTACCGATACCAGCAGACGATCCTTTGCGGTGTCGTCGGGCATTTTGAACCTGTTGTCGGCGGTCTTGGAAATGTCGGTATCGTAGCCTGCGATGAGCAGGAATCTGGACTTGTTCTTGCCGCCTGTGCTTCTTACTATGTCAACGAATTTCTGGTTGATGCCGTTTACTCTTTCGTAGCTCTCGTTCATGCTGGAGCTGCCCTTTGTCTTGCTGCCAAGCTCCTCGTTTGCGGACTCGAATATCAGCTTGTCGGAGTAGGACTTGTAATGCCTTGCAATCTGCTTCCACATGGCGGTGTATTTGTCCATGGCTGCCTGAGCGACCTTTTTATCGGAGGAGCCGAAGTCCTCCCACCAGCCGCCGTCCCAGTGAATGTTGATGATGCAGTACATATCATTGTCAAGGATATAGCCCACGATCTCGTCGATTCGGTCGAAATACTCGGGGGAGATGGTGTATTTGCCGTCCTTTGACATCATGTTTGACCATGCCACGGGGACACGGACAGACTCAAATCCGCTGGCTTTCAGGGACTTTATCATGGCAGCAGTGGTCTCGGGCTGACCCCATGCCTTTTCGTAGTCCTTGGGGGTTGCATCTGCGCCCAGCCATGTTGCAACGGATTCCATGGTATTGCCTAAATTCCAGCCGTCGCCCATTTCCTTTGCCAGAGCCACCGCAGCGGAATTTTTGCCTGATGTTTTTGCACTGCTCTCAGCGGCGGAGGCAACGGTTACGGTTATCTTTTCGGAGATATTTCCCGTGATGTACTTGCTGCCCGACTTTGTAAGAGCTGCGACCTTGAAATAGTTCTTGCCCTCAGCCAGACCTTTTACCGAGGTCTTGGTGGAGGTGACGGTTTTAAGTTTCACGAACTTCTTTGCGCTCTTGTCATACTGATAGATGCGGTATGCGTCTGCGCCCTTTACAGCCGACCACGACAGCACGGCAGCCGTTCCGTTCACTGCGGCTGTAAAGTCCTTGGGGGCATTAAGCTTTTCTGCGGCATAAGCCACTGTGGAAAGGCTGAGCCCGGTCTCGGGGGGAACTATTGGTATTGTGCCCAGCATTGCTGCTGCAAGAATTATGGCAGGTATTCTTTTTATTTTCATTATCAGCGCTCCTATAGTTTATTATATGGTAATTATACATCTTTTTATAGCAAAAGTAAATAGCTTTTTTCGCAATGCGGGATATCTTTTTGTGCAGTATGGCTTCTGCATTGTTAAAAAAGTTGTTTGTTATATTTATAAATCTGAGCTATAATATAATTATACTACAGCAATCCACAAAAATATCTATGTGGCTTTATTCAAAACCGAAAGGCAGATAATATGAAAGAGATAAAACAGGAATTTCTTACGGGAGAGCGGGCATTGTTTCAGGGACATGACCTGCGCATAACCGATACTATATTTGATGACGGCGAATCACCGCTGAAAGAGAGCAGGAACATAGAGCTGTACGGCAGTATGTTCAAGTGAAAATATCCTCTTTGGTACTCGGAAAACATCACCGTGAAAAACTGCACATGGTTCGAGATGGCACGGGCAGGCGTGTGGTACACCGGAAATATGACCATTACCGACCTGACCCTTTACGGCAATTATTCCTTTGACGGTGCCAAAAATGTGGAGGTACATAACTCCGGACTTCTTTCCAATTTTGGTTTATATTTGTTTATGATCTTACCAATGAATTGCTCTTCCACTTTCCGCCCTTATATCTGAGCAGACTTACTGCCGCTGTGACAAACCATGTACAGCAGGTGGTGAGCCATATTCCCCAGTGACCTATCACGGGGATAGCCGTCAGCACCAGTGACAGTCCTATTCGGCAGATGACTTCCGCTGTGCCGTTCACAAGTGCATAGCCTGTGTCGCCTGCGCCGTTCAGAAAGCCTCGGACGGTATGTATTATTCCCAGCGCCCAGTAGAAGCAGGCAGTCATCATTATTGCTTTTGATGCAATGCTGATAACGTCCGTGCCCTTTACGAAAAAGCCTGTGATATTTCTTCCGAACAGTATGAATATTACCAGCACCGCAAAGGCGAATACGGTCGATATCTTCACTGCCGCTTTAAGTCCGTTCCTTGCTCTGTCGCCCTTGCCTGCGCCGATGTTCTGTCCTGTAAAGGTGGAAACGGCGGCGTTCAGCGATGAAAAGGGCTGCTGTACGAACTGCTCTATTCTCATGGAAACGGTATATGCCGCCATGACGGTCTCGCCGAAGCCGTTTGTTACTCTCTGAAGCGCCACCATGGAAACGGATATAAGTCCGTTCTGGGCAGCTATGGGCAGACCCGCTTTTATGCACTGCAACATCATCTTTTTATCCGCACGCATATCCTCATGGGAAAGGTGCAGGCTGCTGTTGCATTTGAAGCAGAATATTATGCACACCACTGCCGAAAGTCCCTGTGCAAGCACTGTGGCAAATGCCGCTCCGCCTGCGCCAAGCTTCAGGACTACCACGAAAAACAGATCCAGCAGGACATTGAGTATGCTTGCCGCACCCAAAAATATCAGCGGCGTCTTTGAGTCGCCCAGGGCACGCATTACCGCATTTATCCAGTTGTATGCCGCTACGGCAACCGTTCCGCCGCAGGCTATGCGCATATAAAGCGCAGACGTGCCTATAAGCTCATCGGGGACGTTCAGCAGCCTCAGCACAGGCTCTGCCAGCAGCACGGAAATTATGCTTACCGCTATGCCGAATATGGCAGTTACCACTGCCGAGCTGAAAATGGCGCTTTTCATGCGCTTATGGTCGCCCATGCCGAAAAGCTGTGCGATTATTACGCCTGCGCCTATGGAAAGACCAATGCAGAGGGTGTAGAAAAGGTATGTTATTGAGCCTGTTGCGCCCACTGCCGCCAGTGCGCTGTCTCCCAAAAAGGTTCCCACTATTACCGTGTCAACGATGTTATAGGTCTGCTGGAGCAGATTGCCGCCCAGCAGGGGCAGGGCAAATCTTACGATGTGTCCCGCTTCGCTGCCCTCGGTCATATTTCTTGATGTATCCATATTACTTCTTCTTTTTCTTTACTGTTACTGCTATTGCGGCTGCAGCAGCGGCAGCTGCTGCAATTCCCCCTGCAACGCCTGCCACAGCCGCAGGGGATATCTTTTTGCTGCCTGCATTTTCTGCGGTGGTTTCATCGGTTGCCGATGTCTCGGTCTCTTCGGGTATCGCCTCCATAGGTTCTTCCTCGGGGAGAAGCACTTCGCCGCCGATGACCTCCATGCCGTCAACGCTGTAGTCGCCCATGGCAACGGTTATCTTTGCAGTGTGATGAGTGTTTTCCAGACCGCTGCAGAGGTATGATGTTCCTCTGGAGCCTGTTTTGTAAATACCCTTTATCTCAGCCTCGCCGCCGTCTATGGAAACGGAGAGGACTGTCTCGCCGCCTGTTTCGCCTGTAAGTGCAAAGCCTGTGCCGTCAAAGCTTACGGTAAGAACGGAATCGACCTTGCCCTTGGAAATGGTTCGCTTGTAGTTCTTGAAGCTGCTCATGGTGTTGTGCTCCCACTCGCCCTCATACTCAAAGCAGGCATCGGTGTTGTCATAGCGGGTGATGTATGTGTTGTCACCCACAGGCTCGATTGTCAGGTCGCCAAAGCGGTTCTTGTTGTATGAGCTGTAAAGTGCTGCCCTGCCTGCGCCGATAAGTGCGTCGGAGCTGTCATATTCCGTTACCTGTGCGCCGTCGATATATGCACGGATAACCACGCCCTCAGCTTCGATCTTCAGGCTGTGGGAAGCGGAGCCGTCAAAGCCCTCGATCTTGCCTGAAGCCCTGTCGGTGTTGTCTGACTTGAGCTTCCAGCTGCCGTCCTCATAAAGCTGGAGCCAGTAGCCGCTGTATGCGTTGCAGGCAAGAGTGTATCTGAGGCCTGCGCCCACGTAGTTTGCGGACTTATCCTCCGCAGGGTCAAAGGAAACATTCACAGCCACGCTGTAGTTGTACCATCTGTCATCGCCCAGAGTGGTAACAGGGTCGGGAGTCCAGCCCCAGTCCTTTGCTCTGATATCCTGAGTTATCTGCTGAACGAGATAGTTTCCGCTGTCGGATACCTCTACCTCAAATGCGCCGCCCTCGTCGGTGGTGTATCTTGGAGCATAGCCTCTTGATGAGAGGTAGTCCTCGGGATAGTCTGCATACTCAAAGTCATCGGAATATGGGAGACTGAGCAGAGTTTTTTCGGAAGTATCCATATTAACATACTCTGTTCTCTCGGGAGAAACTGTGGAAACGGTCACGATTGAATCGGGCTTTACGGAAACTGTATATGTGTATGCTCCGTCCTTTTCCACGGGAGTTATATCGGCTATCTTTTTGAAATAGTTTTCATCATATTCGCCGCTTTCGGGACTGTCAGGGCCTCTTGTTTCCCACACGCTAACATCGGCGGAAGCCTTATCCAGTGCGGAAACGGTAAAGGTGTAGTCCATGGTCTCGGCGGTGGTGTTGGTGATGATCGTGCTGTAGTCGCCTGTTTCGGGGTCTGCGGCGGTCATGTAGCTGTAAACTGCGTCAACGATTGCATGACCGTCACCGCCGGGTTTGCCGTCGCTGTAGCAGGCACTGTCGATAAATGCCCAGCCCTTTTCGATAAACCGGGAGAAGTGCAGCGAAGTGTAAAAGCCGCTGTCCAGCAGATAATATCCGCTCCATGGATCGCAGGCAGTGATGAGCTGCTTCTGGCAGTAGCAGGCGCCGTCATAATAAGCGGATACTACGGGCTGATACTCGTAGAGGGTCATTTTGCCGTTGGGGTACATTCCGATGATACGGTTTGCGATGTCAAGAGCTCCGTTTATGCCTGCAAGGCCTGAGCCGTCAAACCTGTATGCGCCCTGAGCATAGCCCATGGGGGAGCTTGCCTCGCTGAACCACAGCTCCTTGCCGTTATCCTCGGCGATCTTCTTTGCAACGTTTGTGGAGCTGCTGGTGTAGTGGCTGCCCACCACATCTACCGCATTCATAAGCTCCTCGTCCTGATACATTCTGTCAGCAAAGCCCCAGGTGCAGACCTCTTCTCCGCCGACTATCATTATCTTGGAGTAATCATATGGGCAGTCTGTTTCGCTTTTCAGGTGTTCGGAAAGATATTTTACCCAGTCAAGGTCGGCAGCTCTTTCGTTCTGAACGGCGCTTACGTAATCAAACTTTATGCTGTAGGTCTCATAAGCTGCGTCAAGGGTCTCCTTGTACCACTTGTATCTTGCGGCGTAGGTGTCGTCAGCTTCGCTTATCCAGCGTGGCTCGCTCCACCATAGCATATCAAGGGTAAGGTCGGGATTTATCTGCTTTGCGTCCGCCGCCAGCTGATAGCCTGCGCCTCTTGTAACGTCAGCCTTTTCGTCAGCGCTGCGCATTACCGAGGGCTCTGTTCCCGATGATGAGTTTACATCGGAGCCCATTTCCAGCTTCAGGTGAGTTATACCGATGCCCTCCTTGCCGAACATATACTCCATTATCTGCCAATATGCTTCGGGATCTTCTGCCTTGTAGTCCAGCAGGAGACGGGAGGAGTTGTTGCCGCTGACCATTCCCGCACCTCTGTAGCGCATATTTTCCTTTAGATTTGCAGTAGTTCCGTCAATGATTATGTTGTTTCTATCCACAGTTTCTTCCTCCGCTTCGCAGACGGGCGCAGCAGTGAGCATAACTGCCGCAGCGGCTCCGCAGGCCGTGAGCCTTTTCATATTTTTCAAAGAAATTTCTCCCCTCATTATGAGCATTTATAAGATTATTATAATAAAATGCTTATTCATGAAAAAGAGGACCGTGCACAATTATCCTTTTCCTGTAAATAATTATAGCGCCTTTGTGCCTGTACGTCAATCTGAAATATTTTGCATATTATTACGATTTTAGCATCACATCAGTACCGTGCCCCTTGAACGCCTGTACTCTCTGGGGGAAACGCCCTCTATCCTGCGGAAAACTATGCTGAAATAGTTCCTGTCCTCATAGCCCACAGCTTTGCCGATGTCGCCTATCTCACGGTCGGTGTTCACAAGCAGGGACTTGGCTTCCGATATCCGCCGCCTTGCAAGATATTCCAGCGGCCGCATAGAGGTCTCCGCCCTGAACACACGGCAGAAGTGCTGGACGGACACTCCCGACAGTGCCGCAAGGGTTTCCGCACGGATATCCTCCGCATAATTGCTGTCGATGTACCTTACCGCCAGCGAGGATATGTCATTTCCCGACCGCTTTTCCTCATCACGGGAAAACATGGAGCTTCGCATGGCAAGGATATATTCATATAAAAGTGCGGAGGAATTTTCGCCGCCGTTTACGGGGTCAGCCGCAGCGGAAAATATCCTGCTGAATATCCTGCCGCATTTGTCCTCGTCAAAATGCTCGGAGTAGGCAAAGCCCTGAAAGCCCATGGCTTCCATAAGCTCGCCTGCGTGCTCACCTCGGAACACCAGCCAGTTTGTGACCCATTCTCCCGCAAGAGGGTGATATTCGTGGGGCTTTGCGGGGGCGATGTAGAATACCGAGCCTGCACGGAGTATATATTTTTTGTCATCGACCGTAAGCACACCTGCCCCCGATGATGTGAACAAAAACTGGTGGGAGACAAGTCCCTTTTCCCTTGCCACACGGCACTCGGGGTCGGATATTCCTATGCCTGTAAGATAAAAGGGCAGCCTGTCCTGCCTGCCTATAACGGGATATACTGCCTGAGTCATATGATGCCTCCTTTTGCATTGTTTTTATATTATTATACTATAATTATGATGAGCAGGCAAGATAAAAACAGCTGCTGCATTTTATAACATTTCATAAAATGCAGCAGCTATTGTATTATATCAGAATTTTATCTCCGTCACCGCACACTCTGTACTGCTGAGAACTGCGCTCAGCTTATCGGGCTGGTGAGTGCCTGCATACAGCGTGAAGCTGTCGGAAAAGCGCTTTCTTGTGCCGCTTTCATCTACCGAGGTGAACGCCCTTTCGGGAACGGAAACGGTCACGCTCCTGCTTTCGCCTGCCCTGAGCTTTATGCGCTCAGAGGGTAAGACCCTTGTAAATATCTCTGTCGCCGTGCTTTGCGTACTGGGCATATTTTGCACGGGTCTCCTCGGAGGTTATCTCGCCTGCCTTTTCCACAAGCTTTGTGTCAAACATGGCGGCAAGTCCGATCGCCTGGGGGAACATGGTGGCTGTGCCTGAGCGGGCAAGTCCGTGAAGTCCCTCGTTCCACCAGTTATAGGTGGGAATGCCCAGCCTTTTTATCTCGGGAGCGTCGTATCTGAGCTGGCTTGCTTGCTCTTCAACGGTCATGGCATCTGTCAGCGCTTCCGCACGTTCCTGCACGCTGAGAGTTTCATCAAGATATTTTTCCATATTATCAACCTTTCGGAATATCGCTGGTATCATACTGATATTATACATCATAAATCTTTGCTATTCAAGGCAATGTGATGCTTTGACGGTGAATATTCTGCGATTTTGCGCCTGATGAAATGATCCGGCAGGAATTTTTCAAAAAGGTATTGCAATTTTTCATCGGGTGTGATATAATATTACAGTCACACGGAGACGTATCGAAGTGGTCATAACGGACATGACTCGAAATCATGATGCCCCCTGAGGGACGAGGGTTCGAATCCCTCCGTCTCCGCCAGAATAAACGGCTTGGATAAATAATCTGAGCCGTTTTGTTTTTGACTTGCCCGCACTCTGTAATTTTACCTATAAAGTAAAAAATCTCCCCCTCAATCGAGAAGCGGGAGATTTTTTTATACTAAGCACCAATTAAAAACTATACAAAAAATCAAGCATAATCCTGCATATATGGATTATGCGATGATTTTTTGTCTATAGTTTTATTGGGGATTAGTATTATATTATCTCTATTCCAAAATGCGCCGACAGTTTATTTTCCTTTTCGGGAAGTACACGGTATTTGTCCGCCAGAGCAGGGCCGCAGGAATTTGAACCCACGCCTGCCATTCTGCTGTCGATGCAGATAACGGAGCTGCCGCATTTTTCAAGCTCGTAGTTGTGGCGCTTCTGTGCCAGCTCCTCCTGGGTGTATTCGGAGGCATTAAAGGAGAAATCATTGTCGGAGGTAAACTTCACGCAGATATCGCCGTTGCTTACATTCACGTATCGGCAGCTGTAATGCGAGGAGTTTTCCTGAGGTCTTACATAGTCCTCAAACATATCTGCGATATTTGCGGAGAAGTGACCCATATAGCTTGAAAGGTGCTTGTCAATATAGCTTTCATGTGGGCCGTATCCGAAGTAATCTACAGCTTCAAAGCTTCTCGGCATGAAAAAACGTATGCCGAAGCGTGGCAGATTTTCCACCTTGTTGGAAAATTCTGCGGTGCAGCTGATGTTCAGTTTGCAGCCGACAGAATATGTTACATTAAGCTTTGCAAATGGCTGATGAATGCTCCAGCCCATAGACTGGCTCACGGTGATGATAACTTCTGAGCCATTGCTTGCAACAGCCGTGTCATAGCATTTTACGGTGAAGTCGTTAAGGTGCGCTCTGTACCAGCTGTCCTTCATAACATCGTTGTCGGTGGGAGCACGGAAGAAATTGAACTGCATGGGCTTTTGGAGCAGCTCTGTTCCGTTGCGGCTGATGCTGTCAAAAATGGCGTGGCGCTTGTCAAAATGATATATCGTGCTGCCCGATGTTATTGTTACATCAAGGGCGGTTTCTTTAAAAGAAGTGACACTGCTGCCGGTCGTCTGCTTATCCGTGCCGCCGCATATTTTCAGCTGGTCAAAGCAAATTTCATAGCCCTTGGAGCAGAAAAGTGTATCTTCCTTTGCGGTGAAAATGAACCTGATATATGTCTCGTTTTCATATTCCTTTGCCGCATTCGGAATAATCACCTCGGTGCTGCCCATAGGCGGTATTGCAATATCTGCACAGCCTGTGGATATAATTCCGCTGTCATCGGTTATCTCATATCGGCAGTCAAGGATATCACCCGCATTTGCAAATTCAAGGGTGCTGTTAAAGATGAAATGTCCCTTTTTACTGCCGGCCAAAACTCTCACAGGGCGGTATGCCTGCTTTAGTTCAAGCAGACCCGTGTGAGGTGTGCGGTCGGGATAAACAAGACCGTCCATGCAGAAATTGCTGTCGTTATGCTTTTCGCCGAAGTCGCCGCCGTAGCCGTATTTTACCCTGCCGTCAGCCACGCCCTGAGGAACGGTGTGGTCGCACCATTCCCACACAAAGCCGCCGCAGAACCGTGGGCTTGAATAAAATGCGTTGTGGTAATTCTCCAGGTCGCCCGGACCGTTGCCCATGGCGTGGCAGTATTCGCAGAGCACAAAGGGTCGGTGCTCGTCCTGCTTTTCAAGGAAGCCTGCCATTTCCTTGGTGTCCCAGTACATTCCCGATACCACGTCAAGGATATCGGTGGGCGTATCGTCCAGTCTGTGGGTGCTTTCGTAGTGGAGCAGCCTTGTTTCGTCCAGCGATTTTACCAGCCTGCCTGCCGCCAGCATATTCTCGCCCCAGCCGCTTTCATTTCCCAGCGACCAGAACACAACGCAGGGGCGGTTTATATCCCGCTTCACAAGAGCTTCCGCACGGTCGGTTATGGCTTTCTCGAACTGCTTGTCGCAGGCGATAAGGGCAATGCCGTTGTATGGCTCGGGAGCGTCCCACTTGAAATTGTTATAGACCTCCACGCAGCCGTGGGACTCCATATCCGCTTCGTCGATAACGTAAAAGCCCATTTGGTCGCACAGCTGATAAAACAGGGGCGAGTTGGGATAATGTGAGGTTCTTACGGCGTTGATATTGTGCTTTTTCATCAAGATAAGGTCTGCTTTCATCTGAGATACCGAAGCATAATAGCCCGTGTCGGGATAGCTGTCGTGGCGGTTCACGCCCTTGAATTTTACAGCCTGACCGTTTACCTTGAACACGCCGTTCTCCACGGATATTTTCCTGAATCCAACCTTTTCGCCTATGGTCTCATCGCCTGCAAATACAGTCAGGTCATAAAGATATGGCTTTTCAGCCGACCACAGCTTTGGGGCTTGTATGTTGATAACAGTTTTTTCACCGTCAGTCGCACTGAAATTTGTTACAGTGTTTCCGTCCCTGTCGGTAAGGGTCGCCGTAACGTCACAGCCAAAGGGGGTAAATTCAAGCTTTGCGGAAGCATCATCGGAGAGAATAGTTTTCACGATGTAGTTTTCAAGCCGAACTTTTGGTCGGGACAATACATAAACATCACGGAAAATTCCTGAAAGCCTTATCTTGTCCTGATCCTCAAGATATGTGCCGTCGCACCATTTCAGCACCGCTGCGGTTATTTTGTTTTCGCCCTCACGGAGCAGGGGAGTAATATCAAATTCCGATGTGCTGTGGGACACCTGGGAATAGCCTGCAAATTCGCCGTTTATGTACAGATATACGCAGCTGTCTATGCCCTCGAAAACAAGTATCCTGTCGTTTCCGTCGGGGGAATAGTTATAGCTCCTTTGATAGATGCCCACGGGGATATCATCGGGAACATACGGCGGGTCATAGGGGATAGGGTAGCAGACGTTTGTGTACTGGGGCTTGTCATAGCCGTGAAGCTGCCAGTTTGAGGGCACAGGTATTTTTTTATCAAAGCCAGATGATATAAAATCGTCCTCTATATCAATAATGCTGCCGTAAAATTTAAAATCCCAGTCGCCGTTCAAAAGCTCAAATCGGGTTGAGTTTTCTCTGCTTTCAAACGGGTCTTGTCCTTTTGAAAAGGGAATAAAATAGCAGTGCTTATCAAGGGTGCCGATGTGAAGAGCTTCCGTATTTTCATGGTATATCATTTTGCTTTTGGGTGATCCCACGGAAGATATTTTTGAAATGTCCATAGCCGACCTCCTGTAATTTCATATTCGTTGAATGTATTGTAACACCTATTGACAGGCAAGTCAATAGATGATATTATGAATTTATAACAATATGAATACGGGAGGAAATTTTTTTGCTTTTCTGTGATTATCCAATTATACGCAGTGAAAGCAAGCTGCCGATATATCTGCTAAATATGGGTCAGCAGCATTGCCAGGATCATATTATCCGCCCCGAGGGATATCCACATCATCAGATACTTTACTGCACAAAGGGCAGCGGAACGCTTATATGCGACGGACGAAAAACTCACATTCCGCCCAATACCGCTGTATTCATGCCTGCAAACTATCCCCATGAATATTACGCTGAGGAAGATGTGTGGGATATCCACTGGGTAGTGCCGTCGGGCTATGGCATTGACGATATGCTCAGGCAGTTCGGACTTACCGAGCCGAGAGTGTGCAGCCTTGAAAATGTTAAAATGCTGGAGCATATTTTCAGGAAAATGCACGATGCCATAAGAGCGGACAGCCTTTTCGGCAATTACAGGGCATCGGGCTATTTGTACGATTTTCTTATTGAGTTTTACCGCCTTATCTCCGCAGAGGATACCTCTCTTTCCGTGTCTCCTGCGCTGATGAAAGCGGTGGATCACATCAATTACAATTATGCGTCGCCCATAACCATGGACGACCTTTGCGGCTCAGCGGGAGTATCAAAGCAGCATTTGTGCCTGCTTTTCAGGAACACGCTGAATATGCGCCCCATGGAATATGCGGCAAAGCGGCGTATCCAGGAGGCCAAGGCGCTGCTTATGGGCACGGACAAAAGCATTGAAGAGATATCTGAGGAAGTGGGCTTTGGGTCGGAAAGTTATTTCTGCAAGCTTTTCAAACGCTACGAGGGAATAACGCCCACGGATTTCAGAAACGCATAAAATATAACTATACCCTTGATTTTTGCCTGTACTGTGTGGTAAAATAATTACGGTGATAAACTTTGATAATACGAAACGATATGGAACTGGCGGCGGCAAAACAGCTGAGCCTTGATTTCAGCTGCACCCCGCAGGACTTTTTTAAAAATGAAAACACTGTCACTGTGCCTGCGATTCGCAGGGGCAGGCGTGTATTTTCCGATGAGCCGCCTTTTTTTCGTGCGGCTACCATGGGCATGGGCGCTGTTATATGCGCAAGCGCCGATATTGCCGAATACACAAGGGTGCTGGCTAAAAACACAGCGGGAACGGAGATATTCACCGCTTCCGTAATGTCGGCGCTGAACCGTGAGCTTTTCAGTCACGGCTGCTGCATCGGGCTGCTCAATCAGTATTATGTCCCTGCGGTGCCCTACCGTCCTGCGGTAAGGAGCGAGGGCTTTACTCTTAGGGTGTTCGATGAAAATAACATTGCCGAGCTTTTTGAATACAAGGGCTTTGACAATGCCCTGCTGTACCGCACCGAGGGGGAGCGGCGTGATATCATTGCCGTCTGCGCCTTTAACGGCAGGAGCATCATGGGCATGGCGGGGGCATCATCGGACAGCCCCACCATGGCGCAGATAGGCATTGACGTTCTGCCCGAGTTCCGTGGAATGGGCGTGGGAGCGGCTCTTGTTGCTTCCTGCACCGCCGAGGTGCTGAGGAGCGGATATGTGCCATACTACGGCACATGGAGCGGAAATATCATTTCCCAGCGCATTGCCGCAAAGTGCGGCTATCGCCCGGCATGGTGCGAGATGACTTCGACTGAATTATAAGATTGGCATAATTTCTCCGCAGGCTATTTTCTCCCCCGAATTGCCCGAGGGCTGGGTGTGCAGGTCGTCAAAATTCCTGTGAATGATTATTGTGTGCCCGATAACGTCCTCCGAGGTAAAGCGTGTGGTGATGAAAGCAAAATATGCCGTGCCGTTATCGGCAAAAAGCGGCGGCATATCGCCCTTGTGGCAGGGGTGAAGACAGCCGTTGGGATTGTAATGCCCCTTGACATCTGCAAAGGGGTCTTCCGCATTGCCTGTGCAGGTCATGCCCTCGTGAATGTGCATTGCGAAAACGCCGCACCGGCACTCGCCCTCCGACTTGGGCAGCCCGTAAACCGAGACAGATACCATTGTCCCAAGCTCCGTGGGAACGAACACCGCAAGCCCTCTGATATCTGGATATTTCTCCGAACCTGTTATCACTGCGCTTGCTGCCTGATAAGAAGTGTTATACATAAAAAATCGCCTCCTGTTGCCATAAATATGCAGCAGGGGGCGATTTTATTATTACATTGAAATTTACTGATTAAGTCTGAAATGAACGGGTATGCCGTTTCTGTACTCGGTCTGTACCTCGCCCTGGATAAGGGGCAGGAAGTAGTTGAGAGCGTCGGTGGTAACATCGCTCTTGTCGGCGGATATCCAGTTTGCGGGGAAATATTTTTCCTTGTTTGCGGCTTCGCTTACGTCAAAGGAAACTATCTCGATGCGGTAAGGCTCGCTGCTTATCCTGCGGAAGCCCATCATTCTGCCGCTGTTGCCGTTAAGGGCACATTCCACAGCGGCTGCACCTATCTGCTCGGCTTCGTTCAGGTCGGTAAGGGAGGCAATGTGTGCGCTGCATCTCTGCATAACGTTCAGTTCAATGGAACGTACCTTGCAGCCGAAACGCTCTGAGCAGCGGTGCTCAAGATATTTGGCAACGCCCGAATTATCGGTGTGGCCGAATGCGTCCGCACCTGTTTTCACATACTGTCTTTCATTGGGCACGATGCCCTCGGAAACGGCGATGATAACAGCCCTGTAGCGCTTCATCATTCTGCCCACATCAGCGAGAAATTCTTCCATATCAAAGCCGTTGGGGAAGGCTTCGGGAACATAGATAAGGTGGGGAGCAGGCTCTCCGTTGGCTCTGAGTACGCAGGAGGAAGCGGTGAGCCAGCCTGCGTTTCTTCCCATTATCTCAACAATGGTGATGGACTGGATACTGTAAACACGGCTGTCACGGATTATCTCCTGGAGAGTGGTGGCAACGTACTTTGCGGCGGAGCCGAAGCCGGGGGTATGGTCTGTTCTGGGCAGGTCATTGTCGATGGTCTTGGGCACGCCGATTATCTTTACGTCGCAGCCCACTGCCTTGCAGTAGCGGTCAAGCTTTAAAACGGTGTCCATGGAGTCATTGCCGCCGATATAGAAAAATGCCTTTATGTCATATTCCTTGAAGGTCTCGATGATCTTCATATATTCGGCTTCGGTCTTGCTGTCCTTTGGGTCATATTCAGCCAGCTTATAGCGGCATGAGCCGAGGACTGTGGAGGGGGTCTTTTTCATAAGCTCCACATCATAATCAGATGTAAGTATGCTGTCGAGAGGGACAAGGTCGCCGTTTATCATTCCCTCGATACCGTTGATGGAGCCGTATATCCTGCCTATTTCGGGACATTGTGCCGCTCTTCTGAAAACGCCTGCCAATGAAGCGTTGATAGCAGCTGTGGGACCGCCTGACTGTGCTGCTGCTATATTGAATTTACCGCTGTCCGATAACATAAAAAAACCATCCTTTTCAAATTAATCCGACGTTATCGCAATATTTGCTATAATTATTTTATCACATACCCGTCTTATAATGCTATATGCAGACTAAACGATATTTTTTGTTGATATTGCCGAAAAGTGGTTGTTTTTCACAGAAGAATTAGTGAAAACCATTACATTTTTCTGCGCTGCTTTAATACTAATCTTTAATCGTTCTATAGGTTGATTGAGGATTAGTATAAATCAATTTGTGCTCTGTGACATAAAAAAGGCTGCCGAAATTGCTTCGGCAGCCGGGATCTGTAATATCAATAATATTTGCCCTTGTTCTTCTTTATCATCATGATAATGATAACTATAGCCGCAGCTGCAACTACAACAACTACCACGATTATGATAATGATGGGAGCTATGCTGTCGCCATTGGGTGCGTTTGCTGCGATCTCTGCAGCATTGGGTCTGGTAAGCTCGGTAGCGGAGGTCTCCTCTGCTGTGGTCTCCTTGACAGTGGTTTCGGCAGCTGTGGTTGCCTCTGTCTCGGTAGTTTCCTCAGTTTCGGCCTCAGACTCTTCCTCGACTGCAGCTTCTTCGATCTCAGCCTCGTCCTCTTCCTGAGTTTCGGCTTCGGTCTCAGCCTCGGTTGCTTCCTCGGTCTGAGCTTCTGTTTCAGCCTCGGCAGCAGTCTCCTCAGTCTGAACGGGAGCGGTGATATTGCAGTTTGTTACCTTCATGCCTGTAACGGTAAGGTTTACGCCTGTATCGCCCACGCAAATGGCATAAACGGTGTCGAAATTATCCGAGCCGTATGATGCTGCGATATCGCTGAATGAGAACTTTGCCTCAGTGTCGGTGTACTCATAGGGAGCTATCTTGTTCCAGTCCTTGGTAACATCGGGGTTAGGCTTTACTGGACCGTCGCCCCATGTCTGCCAGATAAGCTCAACGGGAGATCCGTTTGCTTCGCCCGTGTATGTATAATCAACGATGACTTCAGAATCGGAGGTCATCCACATGGGGTTGAAGTTCTCGCTGTACTCCTCGTTTCCCAAAGCGGTGTAGCAGATAAAGGACTGACCCCATTTTCCGCCTGATTCGGAAGCGCCCGAAACATCAAACGTATAATCTTCCGCATAAGCGGTGGCAGCCAGTATTGCGCAGGAGAGGATACCCACTGCGGCAGCGGACATTGTCTTGAAAAGTTTCTTCATTTTTAAATATTCCTTTCCTAAAATATATACATACATATTTTAGTACATTTGTGAGAAAAAGTCAACAGCTTTTTATGCGATTTGAAAAATGACATTGTAAAGTGCTGGATTTTATCCGCAGATAAATTCGTTGAGACCCGTAAAAAGGGTATATGCCACTTGCCGCTGATAGTCACGGTCGGTGAGCTTTGCGGCCTCGTCGGGATTGGAAAGAAAGCCGCATTCAGCCATTACGGCGGGATTATTGCAGTAATAGCACAGGTAAAGCTCCTTGCCGCACAGCTTTGTTTCTCGCATATTGTCGGGCTGGAGATTTTTCACGAACAGATTTTGCAGTATTGAAGCAAACCTCTCGCTGTCGGCATTGGCAGGGGAGTAGAACATCTGTGCGCCGCTGTATTTTGGGTCGGTGTAGGTGTTCTGGTGGACGGAAAGGCAGACTGCGTTGGGAAATTTGTTGAAAAGCTCCAGCCTGTTTTCCATGTCCGAGACCTTCTGGTTGCGTATGCCCGTGGTGCCGCTGTCGTGAATGGAAATGTCCCTGTCACGGGTGACGGCGGTGTCAAAGCCGTAAAGGCGGCACATATCACGCACCGACAGCATTATGCTCAGGTTGATGCCCTTTTCGGTCACTCCGTCGGCAGTGGAGCAGCCTCCGTCCATGCCGCCGTGGCCGCTGTCAAGGACGATGACCCTGGCGTTGGGGTCGCTTTCGGCGGTGTTGGTGTAAACGGCGCTATCTATCTGCCCCATGGCGTAGTGTATCATCGCCGCAGACGCCATTACCGCAAGGGCGGAGAATATTGCTGTTCTGTACTTTCTCAGTTTTATCTTCATAAAAAAGCCCTGTCCTTTCATTTTGAATTGCTCTGATTCAATTCATATGAAAGAACAGGGTGGATTATGTTATTGATAGGGATTTTTGCATATATCTTTCGGCAAGACTTAAAGCCGATCATCTGTCATTTGTTTTTCTTGCCGTAAAGCAGCAGTGACTTTACATCAATATCACGGATAGTGCATTCATAGGTGACGATTATAACTGCGGGAGCGATGAGAACCAGCACAAGGAGACCAAAAAGTCCGCCCCAGCTGAGAGCATCAATAGTCCTGCCAGAGGTGAACAGGTCTATCCATGCAAGGCTCTGCATATTTGCCCAGATATAGTAGTTGAACACGTCTCCGATAACGCCCAGCTTTGACAGCAGCAGGACTATCCACATCACATACTGGGGCAGGGGAGCGGTGAGAGCCATTTTCAGACTCATTTTCTTATCCTGCTGCCAGCCGTGATATTTTACCAGATTTCTGTCACGGACAGCGGTGTTGTAGGTGAAGTTGAAATAAAGTCCGTTTGCGATAAGCACCGAGGCAATGGCGGTGAACAGCTTCATCACCATGAATTTTGTCATAAAGATTATCATGCACAGATTGAATATCGCACAAATGAACTCGCCTGCCAGCCACCAGAGCATTCCCTTTGCGGCTCTTTTGGCGAATTTTTCCTGAGTATCAGCAACCATGTTCGGGTAATTCCTTTCGATCAGCGTGTATCATACAATATTAATATTATACATCACACAGCCCATGATTTCAAGACCTTTTATGTGATGATACGGGAAAATTTTCATTTGTGACCCTGAATGTCGAAATGTTTTTATTGACAAATTCAGCTGCCCTGTGATATGATTTGATTGTCTCACAGTGAGACGCAAAACGCCTGCCGCCACAGCTTTTGGATCCGTTTCATCAGCCGGGGCGGCTTGATTTTTATGTCTTGACATTTGTTAAGGAAATGTTATATAATATATCCGAGGTGTGATTTTGTGCTTGGATTTTATCTTGCTCTTCTGGACACTGCGGAGGACAAAAGCAGATTTGAAGAGCTTTATCTCACATACCGTCAGGATATGTACAAGACAGCGTTTGCTGTCCTGCGAAGTCCTCAGTCAGCGGAGGACGCTGTACACGAAGCATTTATGATCGTTATCGGAAAATTAAATAAAATTTCAGAAATAAACTGTCCCCAAACCCGTGCTTATCTGATTATTATAGTAAAGAACCTTGCACTTAAAATGTACAACGAAAGTAAAAAAGTTATCATTGAAAATATTGATGAGACTGAGATATCTGACGGCACCGATCTTGAAGCCGATATTGTTTCAAAGCTCAGTGCGGAAGAGCTTAAAGAGCTGCTTTTAAAGCTGCCCGAGCAGTATTATCAGGTGCTTTTTCTGGAAATGTACATGGAGCTGAGCATATCCGAGACTGCGGAAAGTCTTGGGATAAGCTATGATAATGCCAAAAAGCGTTTGCAGCGTGCAAAAAGGTGCTTTGTTAAAATGATAAAGGAGCATTGCGGCAGTGAATACACAACTTAAAAAAGCCTTTGAGGAAACGCTGGAAGCCCGCATAATCAGCACTGTGCCGGATATGCCCGATCATCGGTTCTCACCGCAGTTTGAGCGGAAGATGAAACGGCTTGCAGGCGGAGGTGCGCCCAAAAAGCTTACGGTAAGGCGGCTTTTTATATGCGTGACGGCGGCGCTTATCGCAGCGGCGTTGGCGGCATCGTCCGTAAGTGCTGTGCGTGACTTTTTCAAAAGATTTTTCACTGAGACTTTCAGCACCCACACTGCCGTTCAGTCGGCCGATACCGCAGAGGCTCCCGAGACTATTGAGGCGGTTTACACTATTGATGTGCCTGAGGGGTTTGAGACAGTATTTGAAGAGCAGGCGGACGAAGTTACACAGTTTATGGTGCATGAATATGAAAAAGACGATAAGTATATCATTTTCTCACAGTATTCAAAAAAATCATTCAATGTTATGGTCGATACCGAAAATCAGACTATGGAGTATATTTCGGTAAGTGGCAATGAGGGCTATATTATTCAGCTTGATGATGTTTCATTCTACATTTCGTGGGATAACGGTGACTATATATTCGATATCGAGGGTAATATTGGTAAAAATCAACTAATTGAAATAGCTGAAACTGTGAAAAAAGCAGAATAAAAAATATTTTGTCGATTTTGTGTCCCCAAGCTTCCCAGTAAAAGATTAAATTAACAGATGGATATAATTCATCTTAATTTATTATGAGAGGAGGGGCACACATGAAAAGACGTATATCGGCATTTATGCTTATCATCACTATATTGTCAACACTTTGCGGAGTGACGGTTTGTGCGGTTGAACCAAGGTATTCCTATACAACCACTGCAACAAGCACACTGTATATTTCATCAAATACAGCGTACTGCAAGAGCAAGGCAAGAGGAAAAACCACTGCAACCAAAATAGAAGCTGTTCAGTATCTGGAAAAGAAAAGCGGCAGTAAATGGTATGTAGTGACTGACGGCACATGGACTGATTCGGTGAATGATAGTCTGCTGATTGTCAGCAATAACAAAAGCGGACTTACCAGCGGTACATACCGTGTGAGAACTGTGTTTACAGTTTACAGCGGCAGCAAGAGCGAAGAAGTTACTGCGATCAGTACAGAGGTAACGATTTGACGCAAATTTTTTTCCAAGGCAGACCGAGACAGATGCGCTGTGTGTCTGTTTCGGGTTTGTCACATTAAGTATGAAAGGAAGAAATATATGAAAAAATTAACTGATTTATTATTTTCAACAGTCATTGCGGTTGCAATGGTAAGCAGTGCAGCTTCAGCATACAGTGCTGAAAACTTTGAATATGATTCTGTTACTCTTGGTGAATCATATTCAGTGCAAAATGATGATGTAGCTGTGTATTCGATGTTGCCTGTCGGAGCATATTATTGTCAGTCAAGCAGATTTGCATATATTCAGATAAATTCAACTACATCAGCTACAACTACGTGCACGGTATATAATATTTATTGCCCTGAACTTGGAAAATATATATGTGGTACAGGTGGCTATGTGTATAATTTAAATCACGATTTCTATTTTTCGATAAGTTCGTGGTATGAGTATGGAACTCATAATGTTTCCAAAGATGAGCTGTACATAAGTGCTGAATATTCGGGAGGCAATATAATTCTTGGTAATGAGACATATGCAATGGACTAAACACAAGAGCATTACAGCTGTTTTTGCAATATCGGCTGCTGCCGCTGCGGCGTGGTTTGCGTTTGTATCTTTTGACAGGGCGGGGGCTTTCGATGAAAAGCCCGAAAGCGGTTGGATACATGAGGAGTGCGATTATACCGACTATTACTTCAATCAGCACCTGAATGACGACGGAGTATGCACACATGACCTGAGCTATACGGAGCCTGCCATACCTGTGGGTAGCTATTATCCCGACGGTGATGCTTCGGCGGATTATTATATGGAGATCACGTCCGAGGACGGAAAGTATTACATGACATACAAAAGTCCCGACGGCAGCCTTTACGGTGGTGCAACTTCGGAATATTACGGAAAAAAGCAGTTTATTGTTCATACCATTCATTCAAACGACAGTGTGGTCATATGCACTCAGTGGCATGACAGGACATCAGCTGATGATGACGGATTTTCTGAGGGACTGTGGCCGGGCGAAAAGATCATTGTGGACGGCACTCTCAAAGGTGTTGTTTTTAACGATGACGGCTCGGTCGATATCCAGCCCTATGATCTGGGTACAGGATACAATCAGTCAGATGTTCGGAATGGGGTATATATGAAAATGGCTGAAAGCAGATGATGTTTTGCATGAAGCCGATATGCTTCAGAACGTATCGGCTTCATAAGCTTATTTATCGGAGGACATCATGAAAAGTAAAATAACGAAAATAATCTTTTGGATTTATAATATAATAATGCTCCTGTTCTATTTCAGGATACTGCCCAAGCCGGTAAATCTGGCAATGTCAAGAGAGCTGGTTCGTGATATGCGTGAGGGCGGCTGGCAGGTTTATAATCTTGTTCCGTTCAGCTCCTACAGTGAGATATGGATAGATCCTGCGGGAAATATCATGCGTATTATATGGCATATAGCTATGTTTGCGGTACTTGCATTCCTGCTTTCGGCAGCCTTTGAAAATATGCCGCTGAAAAAGCGATGCGCACTGCTTTTGGTATATGCGCTTCTGCCTGAGGTTGTGCAGTTTGTGCTTTCCATAGGACTTTTTGATATTGATTCGGTGATACAGAATATTTTCGGTGCGGCTTTGGGACTGCTGGCGGCGTGGGCTTTTGGAAGGCTTTTCGGCAGGAGAAAAGCTCAGACCTGAGGTTATATGGGAGGAACGAGACGTATGCAATGGACTAAACACAAGAGCATTACAGCTGTTTTTGCTGCTGCACTTCTGCTTACCGCCTGCGGGAGCGGTGCGAATGAACAGGCAGTAAGCAGTTCAGCCGAAAGTGCATTGACCGAAAGTACCTCTGCCGCAGATACGGTCAGTGAAACCTCCTCAGACTATGACAATGCCATAGAGCGGGAATATGACGGGCGTATCACGCAGCTTATGGACGCCTTTGCGGGGAAGGACAAGGAAACATTGCGAATGCTTTGCTCTGCGGACAGCACCTCGGCGTTTGATTTTATTGACGGCGTTGATATTTCGGGGTACAGCATTATTTCGTCGGAGATAAATGCAGGCTCCAACCCATCGGATTTTTCAAAGACCTATCATATCGGCGTGAATGTGACCGAAAGCAGCGATGACCGCTTCAAAGCAGGAGAGAATGTGTGGACGGTGACAGCTCTTGATCCTCTCGGTGAATATTCGTTTTTCGGTGCGCTTTCAATAGGCGATGAGAGCCGTGAAAGTATCCGTTTGCTTGAGCGCAGCGGCGGTGTTTCCGATAAGGTGTGGTTCTGCTATCAGTGCATGGTGGAGCTGGAGCCTTACATAAGATATACCGAGCCTATAGCAAAGGACGAGGATTTTTACAGCTCTTATGCAAGATTTCTGGGCAAGTTCGCCGAGAGCAGTGCGGATAATTTCAACGATGCCGCTCAGAAGTATTTCGGCATAGACGCAGGCTTTGATGACGATAATATTCAGCCGCTGTGGTACGGCGCTTATGAAAAGGAAGCGTCGGCAGCTTATGAAGATGAAAATGAGGTCATCATTGATTTTTATGCGGATTCTCTTCTGCTTACAAAAGCCTGCACCGTTAAATTTACCCTTGATGATACTGACGGATATATCCGCCTTGACGGCACGGAAGTGACATATGATTCGGGGCTGAAAATAGCATCATATACTACATAGATCTCGGAAAGCAGGGCGGCATATGAGCGGAACAGCATTAAAGATCATTGCACTCATACTTATGACAGCCGACCATATCGGGGACTATATCCCCGATATGCCCCTGTGGCTCAGGTGGATAGGGCGGATATCCTCGCCACTGTTTTTCTTCTGTGCCGCAGAGGGAGCGGTGCATACAAGCAATAGGCGCAGATATCTTAAAAGGCTGTGGCAGGCAAGCGCTGTCATGGTGCTGACGGAAGCTGTTCTTGATCCGCTGATGTCCATGTATTTCAAGCTCCGTATAGGCAGGTTCGACAATAACATTTTTCTGTCATTATTCCAGGGCGTGCTTATAATATCTATGCTTGAAAGCACAAAAAACGACAGTCGGAAAAGGAAAAAATATCTTCTGGGATACGGGGGATATCAGCTTGCAATGGCTGTGCTGTCCTATGCTGCCGATGTGGCTGACCCCATTGCAGCGACAGGGATAGAAATTCATCTTATTCCGCTGCTGAGTGACTGGCAGAGGATAGTTTTTACACTGCTCGGCTCACTGTGGCACAGTGAGGGACCTGCCGTACTTACCGCTTCCATAGTCCTTTTCTATTTTTGCCGTGAAAACAAAAAGCGGCTGGCGGTGTGGTATTCGGCTTACTGCGGACTGTATTTCCTGATATTCGTGCCGCAGATGGGAATACATTTCTTTAATTTCCTGCAAAGGTGCGGAATGTCTCAAGACCTTGTTTATGTGCTTTCCATGCCTGTGAATGCACTGGGCATACCAACTATGAGGATAGATACGGCGAGGAGCTTTGCCGACTCTCTGCTTAGGATAAACTTTCAGTGGATGATGATATTTTCTCTCCCGCTCCTTCTGAGTTACAACGGGAAAAAGGGAAAAGATCTTGGCAGGTTTTTCTATGTGTATTATCCCGTTCATCTTATTATACTGCACATTATCGGGGCACTGCTTCAGTCATAAGCTTATTTATCGGAGGACATCATGAAAAGTAAAATAATGAAAATTATCTTTTGGATTTATAATATAATAATGCTCCTGTTCTATTTCAGGATACTGCCCAAGCCGGTAAATCTGGCAATGTCAAGAGAGCTGGTTCGTGATATGCGTGAGGGCGGCTGGCAGGTTTATAATCTTGTTCCGTTCAGCTCCTACAGTGAGATATGGATAGATCCTGCGGGAAATATCATGCGTATTATATGGCATATAGCTATGTTTGCGGTACTTGCATTCCTGCTTTCGGCAGCCTTTGAAAATATGCCGCTGAAAAAGCGATGCGCACTGCTTTTGGTATATGCGCTTCTGCCTGAGGTTGTGCAGTTTGTGCTTTCCATAGGACTTTTTGACATTGATTCAGTGATACAGAATATTTTCGGTGCGGCTTTGGGACTGCTGGCGGCGTGGGCTTTCGTGAGACTTTTCGGCAGGAGAAAAGCTAAGGTTTGATGTACACAAGTGCAGGCTATATGGAAGGAATGAGACGTATGCAATGGACTAAACGCAAGAGCATTACAGCTGTTTTTACTGTCGTACTTCTGCTTGCCGCCTGTGGGAGCGGGACAGATGAACAGGCAGTAAGCAGTTCAGCCGAAAGTGCATTGACCGAAAGAACCTCTGTTACAGATACGGTCAGTGAAACTTCCTCAGACTATGACAATGCCATAGAGCAGGAATATGACGGGCGCATCACGCAGCTTATGGACGCCTTTGCCCAAAAGGACAAGGAAACATTGCGAATGCTTTGCTCTGCGGACAGTGCCTCGGCGTTTGATTTTATTGACGGAGTTGATATTTTGGGGTACAGCATTATTTCGTCGGAGATAATTGCAGGCTCCAACCCCTCGGATTTTTCAAAGACCTATCATATCAGCGTTAATGTGACCGAAAGCGATGACGGGCGCTTTGAAAAAGGTGAAAATCTTTGGACGGTGACTGCTCTTGACCCTCTTGGAGAATACTCCCTTTTCGGAGCGCTTTCCATGAATGGGGAGGAACGGGAAAGTATCCGCTTGCTTGAGAGAAACGGCAATGTTTCCGATAAGGTGCGGTTCTGCTATGAGTGCATGGTGGAGCTGGAGCCTTACATAAGATATTCCGAGCCGATTGCAAAGGACGATGCCTTTTACAGCTCCCTTGCAAGATTTCTTGGCAAGTTTACCGAGTACAGTGCGGATAATTTCAACGATGCCGCTCAGAAATATTTTGGCATAGACGCAGGCTTTGATGATGATAATATCCAACCGCTGTGGATTGGCGCTTATGAAAAGGAGGCTGTTGCGTATGAAGATGAAAACGAAGTCATCATTGATTTTTATGCCGATGCACTTTTGCTGACGAAAGCCTGCACGGTAAAATTCACTGTTGATGATACCGACGGATATATCCGCCTTGACGGCACGGAAGTGACATATGATTCGGGACTGAAAATAGCATCATATACTACATAGATCTCGGAAAGCAGGGCGGCATATGAGCGGAACAGCATTAAAGATCATTGCTTTCAGGATTGGTGAAAAATAATATGACCCATAATAAGCTCAGGCTGACGGACATTAGTATTTCGTCAGCCTGAGCTTTATTTTACCCTGACCGATACTTATAAAACGGTTGCAATTTCCGCAGCGCTATGATATAATGATAAAATACGATATTATGCAAAATTCAATGAAACCGTTAAAACAGAGGAATTTTTATGCCGAACACCGAAAATGAGCTTATCCATATTGAGGGCACTGTGGAGACCGTTTTGTTCTGCAATGAACAGAACGGCTATATCGTCCTCGACCTTGACACTGGCGGCGACTATGTTACCGTGGTGGGTGAGCTGGGAACTATCGAAGAGGGCGAGGAGCTGCGGCTCACGGGAAAATATGTCACTCACCCCAAATTCGGCGCTCAGTTCAGGGCAGAGGCGTGCGAGCGGAAGCTGCCTGCCACTGAGACCGCCATACTGAAATATCTTTCCTCGGGAGTTATAAAGGGTATCGGCCCCACCCTTGCAAAGCGCATGGTGGAGGAGTTCGGCGACAAAACTCTGGAGGTCATTGAAAACACCCCCGAGGATCTTATAAAGGTCAAGGGAATGTCCGCCAAAAAGGCTGACGAGATATCACAGGAATTCAGGCGCATTTTCGGCATACGTGCGCTGATGATATTCCTTGCGGGCTACGGAGTTTCCCCCTCTGTGGCGGTGTCCGCATGGAAGCGGTGGGGGCAGTTTGCGGTGGAGCAGATAAAGGCGAACCCCTACATTCTCTGCTCCCAGGGCATTGAGCTGGAATTTTCCAAGGCTGAGGAAATGGCAGCAAAGCTGGAGATACCCAAGGACAGCCCGGGACGCATAAGGGCGGGCATTTGCTATATCCTTACCCACAATGCTTTTAACGGTCACACCTGTCTGCCGGAGGACAGGCTGAAAGAAACTGCCGTAAAGCTGCTGGACGTGGGCGAAGAGGTGTTTGACGATAATCTTTCCGCTGCCTGCGATGATGACGAGCTGTGCGTTTATGACAAGGACGGCAGGAGCTTTGTATTTTTGCAGGACTTTTTCCGTGCGGAGCAGTACATAAGCACCCGACTTTCCGTGATGAACGACTGCTTCAAGGACACGGGAACAGACTACAGCAAGCTTATCGACATTGAAGAGAAAACAAAGATAATCACCTATGCGGACAAGCAGAGAGAGGCTATATCTCTTGCACTTTCAAAGGGCTTTCTTATCCTGACGGGCGGCCCCGGTACAGGTAAGACCACTACCCTAAAAGCCATAATCTCTCTTTATGAGCAGAGGGGCATGAAGGTGATGATAACTGCTCCTACAGGACGTGCGGCGAAGCGTATCGCCGACCTGACGGGATATCCCGCCAAGACCATTCACCGCCTGCTGGAAGTGATGTACGACAAGTCGGGGCAGCTTAAATTCAAGCACAACGAGCAGGATCCCGTTTCCTGTGATGTTATGATAATAGATGAGATGTCCATGGTGGATACTTTGCTTTTTGAGTCGCTGCTCAGGGCTTTGAAGCTTTCGTGCAGGCTCATAATGGTAGGTGACAGCGACCAGCTGCCCTCGGTAGGTGCGGGAAATATCCTGAAAGACATGATAGACAGCGGCAGGCTGACTGTTGTTGCCCTTAACGAGATATTCCGACAGGCTCAGCAGAGCTGTATCATCACCAATGCCCACAAGATAGTGAACGGCGAGGAGCCTGACCTTTCCCGCAAGGACAGCGACTTTTTCTTTATGCAGCGCCTTGATGCGGAGGGGGCGGCAGTGACTGTCACCGAGCTTTGCAGCAGGCGGCTTCCCGATGCTTACGGCTATTCTCCGCTGGATGATATTCAGGTGCTGTGCCCCTCACGAAAGGGCATACTGGGTTCGGTGGAGATGAACAAGATGCTCCAGAGGGTGCTCAATCCCCCGAAAAAGGAGCTTTCCGAGGTAAAGGGCATACTTTTCACCTTCCGTGACGGCGATAAGGTGATGCAGACCAAAAATAACTACGATATTGTCTGGAAAAAGGACGGCGAGAACGGCACGGGAATTTTCAACGGCGATATCGGCACTATAGTAAAGGTAAAGCGTGGCGAGGGCACGGTGGTCATCGACTTCGAGGGGCGCATTGCGGAATACTCCCTTGAAATGCTGGAACAGCTGGAGCTTGCCTATGCCATTACCGTTCACAAGAGCCAGGGCAGCGAGTTCACGGCGGTGATAATCCCGCTGCTTGGCGGATTTGACAAGCTTTATTACAGAAATCTCCTTTACACGGCGGTAACGAGAGCCAAAAAGATGCTTATAATCGTCGGCTCCAAATCCATTGTGGAGAAGATGGTGCATAACGACAGGCGCACGCTCCGCTACACCTGCCTGCGGCATATGATAGAAAGCGAGCTGGGCTGATATGGACAGGCGCATTATTGCGGGGGACGATGTTTTTTCAAATTGCTTTTCGAGTGCTTTTAAAAGCAACTTGAAAAGCGATTTAAAAAGCAACTTGAAAGCCTATCTGCTTGACCTTGCCTTTCCAAACTGCTGTCCTTTCTGCGGTGAGTTCATTGCCTATGATATTCTGTGCTGCGAAAAGTGCTTTCATGAGGCTCTGTGGGCTGATGAAAATATATGCACAGGCTGCGGAAAATCGCTCTTCAAAGGCTGCATATGCGGAAATGTGAGCTATGACGGCTGCTATGCGGCGGCATATTATGCGGATAGCGTAAGGGACTGTATCCACAACCTTAAATTCCACGGCAACACAAACGGTGCCGACATATTCGGCAGGGTGCTGCGTGACAGACTGGAAACGGCCGGCGTTTTGAGCGATATTGACCTTATAGTCCCCGTTCCCATGACATCAAAGCAGAAGCGTGAGCGTGGATATAATCAGGCGGAGCTTATTGCAAGGGCGATATCGGCAGGCGAGGTGCCTGTGGAAGATGTGCTTTGCAGAAAGCACGTTAAGACATCGCAGCATCTTCTCGGCGCTGAGGAGCGCAGGAGTGCGGTGGGAAAACAGTATTCGGCGACAGAACGTGACCTTTCGGGCATGACGGTACTTCTTGCAGACGATGTTATCACAACAGGCTCGACCCTCAGCTGCTGCGCATCGCTCCTTAAACAGATGGGAGCGGCAAGGGTGATATGCGCCGCTGCGGCAACTGTATAAATATAGTAATAAGGTGGTTTTTTATTTGAAAAGCAATACAAAGGTGGCAGCTATCCATGACCTTTCGGGAGTGGGGCGCTGTTCGCTGACGGTGATACTGCCTACCCTTTCGGCTATGGGCATTCAGGTATGTCCCGTTCCCACGGCGATACTTTCCACGCACACGGGCGGTTTCGGTGATGTGGTCATGCGTGATCTTACCGATTATATGTCCCCTGCACTGGAGCATTATAAGCGGTTCGATATGGATTTTGACTGCATTTACAGCGGATTTCTTGCTTCTACCGACCAGATAGATCACTGCCTGGAGTTTTTTGCGGACTATCCCAAGGCGCTCAAAGTGGTGGATCCCGTTATGGCAGACCACGGAAAGCCCTATAAGACCTGCACCGCCGAGCTGCGCCGCAGAATGGGAGAGCTTGTGGCTGTGGCGGATATCATCACGCCCAACATGACCGAGGCAGCCATACTTCTGGGCGAGGATCCCAATCTGCTTCCCCGCTCCGCTTCGGAGATGAAAAGCATTCTGGTGAGACTTTCAAAGCTTGGTCCAAAGATAGTCGTCATCACCAGCGCATTTATCTGCGGAGAATGCTGCAACGTGGGCTATGACAGTGAGCACAACAAGTTCTGGAAGGTGCCCTATGTGCAGGTGAACGCAAGCTATCCCGGCACGGGAGATGTGTTTGCTTCCGTACTTACGGGAGCGGTTCTGAGAGGGGACAGCCTGCCCATTGCCATGAACAGGGCAGCGTCATTCCTGGAGCTTGCAATCAAGACCACATACAGCTACTGCACCGACCCCAGAGAGGGCATCATGCTTGAAAGATGCCTGGGCTTTCTTATTGATAACCCCAATCTCTGCGATTACGAAACACTGTGAGAAAGGATATGCTATGCCTTCTTTGAATATAGTTCTTGTGGAGCCGCAGATACCCCAGAACACGGGAAATATCGCACGCACCTGTGCCGTTACGGGAGCAAGGCTCCATCTTGTCCGTCCCATGGGCTTTCAGATAGATGACAAAAAGCTGAAGCGTGCTGGACTTGACTACTGGGACAAGCTTGACATAAGCTACTATGACAATACAGATGATTTCTTTGAGAAAAACAGCGGCGGGAATTATTTCTTCTTCACCACCAAGGGCAGAAAGATACATTCCGATGCGGAATATCCCGACAACAGCTTTCTTATTTTCGGACGTGAGGACGCTGGGCTTCCCGAAGAGCTTTTGTATGCCCACCCCGATGAATGTGTAAGAATACCCATGAGAAGTACGCTGAGAAGCCTTAATCTGTCAAACTCCGCTGCCATTGCGGTTTATGAGGTGCTGAGGCAGTGGGGCTATCCCGACCTTGAAACAAAGGGTCAGCTCACAAAATTTTCATGGTAAAATATAATCATAATTATGCCGCAAAAGCGGCGGAATGGAGAAAATCATGGCAAAAATAAAGATCATCACAGACTCGGCAGCCGATATTGCCAAGGCTGACAGCGCAAAGTACGGCATTGACGTTCAGGGCTTCCCCATTACAGTGGGCGACAAGAGCTTCCGTGACGGCGATATCCCCAAGGAGGAGTATTACGACCTTATAGACGCATCAGCCGAGCTTCCCGTTCATTCTCAGCTCACAGTATTTGAGTTCGAGGAACTTTATGAAAAATATGCGGAAGAGGGTTACGAGGATATCTTCTATGTTTCCATAAATGCCCACGGTTCCGCTACATATCAGAATGCCTGCAAGGCAAGGGACGATTTCTTTGAGACTCACCCCGACAAGGCGGGAGCGCTCAGGATACGTGTACTTGACTCCACAAGCTACTCGGGCACATACGGATATCCCGTGATACAGGCTGCAAAGATGATAGAAGAGGGCAGCTCCGCCGATGATATAGAAAAGTATCTTATGGACTGGTTCAGGGTGTGCGAGGTGTATCTTGCCACCTATACCCTCAGATTTGTAAAGAAGTCGGGACGTATCAGCGCTGCTGCCGCATTTGCGGGAGAGGTGCTTGGTCTCAAACCCATTATCCTGCTCAAGGGTGCCGGCACAAAGGTAGTGGCAAAGCCCAGAGGAGAGCAGAATGTTGTTCCCAAGCTTGCCGACGTTGCCTGCAGCAGGATAGAAAAGGATTCGCCTTACATCATTATCTGCGGCAGAGACCTGAGCCGTGCAAAGGAGCTTTCGGAGCTGCTTACAAAGCGCCTGGGATATCCTCCCGTTGATTTTTCGTTCAGAGTAGGCGGAGCAGTTGCGGCAAACAGCGGCCCCGATGTTGTAGCTGTGGCATTTAAGGCTAAGCAGGAGTGAAAAATTTCAAAAAACACTTTACAAATGCAAAAATGTATGATATAATAATTCCGTTGTGCTGTATGTGCATGACACAGCCCTCCACTAAGCTTACGGGTAAAGCCCGATAGGGAACATACCTGCCGTATGCCCGGTGAGGGGAAATATTTTAAAGAGGTGTATTTATTATGATGCTCAAGGAAGAAAAGAACGCTATTATCGAAGCTAACAAGATGAGCGAGAACGATACCGGTTCTCCCGAGGTTCAGATCGCAATTCTCACTAAGAGAATCAACGACCTTAACGCTCACCTCAAGGCTCACAACAACGACCACCACTCCAGAAGAGGTCTTCTTAAGATGGTAGGTCACAGACGTAATCTGCTTGCTTACCTTCAGAAGAAGGATATCAACAGATATCGTGCAATCGTTGAGAAGCTCGGTCTTCGTAAGTAATTCTTTCTTAAAGGCAGAATGTAAAGGCCTTGCCTTTACTCTGCCTTTAATACTAATTTCAAACCGAACTATAGACAGATACGACAGCTTGCCGTAATTGTCTATAGAACATTTTGAAATCGGTATAACTTGTTTTTTACTCGTTATCTAAGGCGGTCGTTTAGCATTAAATCGGGAGCATGAAGCCATTTCCTGCTTCGGATTTATTGCTAAAGCCGCCGGAAAATAAAATGTACGGAGGTAAATTAAATGAATCAGATGAAAACATTTGACAACTACAGAGTTTTCAAGACCATGTTCGCAGGCAGAGAGCTCGTTGTTGAAACAGGCAAGACCTGTGAGCTTTCCAACGGTTCCTGCTGGGTAAGATACGGCGAAACTGTAGTTATGGCAAACGTTACCGCAAGCGTTAAGCCCAGAGAGGGCGTTGACTTCTTCCCTCTTTCCGTTGACTACGAGGAAAGACTTTATTCCGTAGGCAGGATCCCCGGTTCCTTCATGAAGAGAGAGGGCAAGCCTTCCGAAAAGGCTATCCTTACTTCCCGTGTTGTTGACCGTCCTATCCGTCCTCTTTTCCCCAAGGACATGAGAAACGACGTTTCCGTTGTTATGACTGTTCTTGCTGTTGATCCCGACAACTCCCCCGAGATCGTGGGCATGATCGCAACATCTATCGCTATTTCAATTTCCGATATTCCCTGGAACGGTCCTATCGGCGGCATCAGCGTTGGTCTGGTTGACGGCGAGATCGTTCTTAACCCTACTCTCGAGCAGAGAGCAAGAAATGACCTTAACCTTACCGTTGCAGGTACCAAGGACAAGGTCGTTATGATCGAAGCAGGCGCTAACGAGGTTGACGATGACACTATGCTCAACGCCATCATTGCAGGCCACACCGAGATCAAGAAGCTGGTCGATTTCATCAGCGATATCCAGGCTCAGATCGGCAAGAAGAAGTTCGAGTTCGAGTCCATGGAAGTTGACCACGATATGTTCGATGCCATCGAGGAATTTGCTGCTGACAGAGTAAAGGTTGCTCTCGATACAGATGACAAGAACAAGCGTGAGGAAATGCTCAATCCTATCAAGGACGATATCCACGCTAAGTTTGATGAGCTTTATCCCGAAAAGACCGCTATGATCGACGAGTGCATCTACAAGCTCCAGAAGAAGATCGTAAGAAACTGGCTCTACGAGGGCAAGCGTGTTGACGGCCGTGGAATCGATGATATCCGTCCTCTGGCTGCCGAGGTAGGCGTTCTTCCCAGAGTACATGGTTCGGGTCTGTTTACAAGAGGTCAGACTCAGGTTCTTACAGTTGCAACTCTCGGCCCTGTAAGCGACGCTCAGAAGATCGACGGTCTTGATGAAGAAGATACCAAGAGATATATGCACCACTACAACTTCCCCTCCTACTCCGTAGGTGAGACAAAGCCCTCCAGAGGCCCCGGAAGACGTGAGATCGGTCACGGCGCACTTGCTGAAAGAGCACTTGAGCCTGTTATCCCTCCTGTTGAGGAATTCCCCTATGCACTGAGACTTGTTTCCGAAGTTCTTTCCTCCAACGGTTCCACATCTCAGGGTTCTATCTGCGGCTCCACACTGGCTCTTATGGACGCAGGCGTGCCCATCAAGGCTCCCGTTGCAGGTATCTCCTGCGGACTTATCACCCGTGACGACGGAAGCTTCCAGACTATGGTAGATATCCAGGGTCTTGAGGACTTCTTCGGCGACATGGACTTCAAGGTAGGCGGTACCAAGAAGGGTATCACCGCTATCCAGGTAGATATCAAGGTTGACGGACTTACCTACGATATCATCAAGGAAGCATTTGCAAAGACTCACAAGGCAAGAGATTATATCCTTGATGAGGTTATGCTCAAGGCTATCCCCGAGCCCCGTCCTGAGGTTGGCAAGTATGCTCCCAAGATGCTCCAGACCAAGGTTCCCGTTGACAAGATAAGAGAAGTTATCGGTCAGGGCGGAAAGGTTATCCAGAAGATCTCCGCTGACTGCCAGGTAAAGATAGATATCAATGACGACGGCAACGTATTCATCAGCGGTGTTGATATCAACAACGCACGCAAGGCTCTCCAGATCGTTAACACCATTGCAAACGATCCCGAGATCGGTGCTATCTACCGTGGTAAGGTAGTAAAGCTCATGAACTTCGGTGCATTTGTCGAGATTGCTCCCGGCAAGGACGGACTTGTTCACATCTCCAAGCTTGACAAGCAGAGAGTTGAAAAGGTCGAGGACATCGTTTCCGTTGGCGACGAGATCGTTGTTAAGGTAATGGAGATCGACAACCAGGGCAGAATAAATCTTTCCCGCAAGGACGCTCTTGCTGACCTTGAGGCAAAGAAGAATTCTCAGGCTTGAGTTTAATACGATATTTTCAGAGGCGTACTCCAAGGCTTTCTTGGGGTGCGCTTTTTGTGTGTATGATAAAAATTCGACAATTTTCGACATACAGTTTGACAATATGAGCGCTGCGCATTTGTGCAAATATACGATTTTAATAGGAATGATTGACAATTGTAAATTTGAATTGTATAATAAAAATGATGAAATGTTCATCAAATATGACATGTTTAGGAGGTCGCTTTATGAAGTCAAAAAAAATGTTAAAAAGAATGATTGCAGCAGCACTATCAACTGCTGTGATGCTGACAGCTGTTGCACCTGTGACTAATGCGCAGACGGTTGAGAAAACGGACGAAGAAACTTTAGGAATTAGCCAGGCATCGGTGGCTAGAGGGATGATTGCTGCTCCTACGGGCAAATATTATTGCATTTCGACAGGAAGAGAAGACTCTTGGATCAATGTCGCAAGTGGCGGAACAGCATGCTCATTTAACAATGTTTATTCAAGTGATGCAGGCGGATACGTTACTGGAACTGGCAGTCACACTAGGACGACAACCAATAAAGATTCTTTTCAGTTTTATCTGAACAGTTGGCATTATCACAATCAATCGACGCATTATAATTACACAATTACCATATCTGTTCAGATAATTGGTGCCGATTATGTATTAGCAAATGGAGAAATATATGTTAAGAGATAAATCTCATAAAAAGGGAATTATTGCAATTGTTTGTACAGCTTGTGCAGTAGCTTTAATAGCTGTATCTTTAAATTCCTCTTTGAAAAATCAACCATCCACTGAAACTAATATATTAAGTTTGAGTAGCACGCCTCAAATTGAACTTTATCTTGGCCAGAGTTGTGGTGTCTGCACTCACGACGAAAGCTTCACCGAGCCTGTTATCCCCGAGGGAAAATATTATCCCAACGGTGACAGGAACGCCGATTATTACATGGAGATAAAGAACGGCACATTCTGCCTGAGATGGCAGGACGGCAGTATCGCTTCCGATGACCGTGTATGGGGCGGTGAAAGGGAATACAAGGTCGTGACCTTTCATTATACGGATGATGTTATGCTGTGCAGCGAGTGGCATGAATACACCGACGAGGAACGGGAGCAGAACGGAACACTGGACAAATACAGCGTTATCCACGGCGTTTCGGTAACATTCCGTGACGGCAAGGCTTATATAATGCCCCCTGCGTTCAGAGCGGGGGAGGGCAATGTTATCCGCACCGATCCATCGATGCAGCTTTCGATCCCCGATGAAAATATCTGATACAAAACGGCTTGTGCAGCAGTGCATGAGCCGCTTTTTATTACAAAACGAATACATATCTGTTAAGATATTGTCAAGCCGATGCGGAAATGATATAATGAAATTACATGAATACTGACCGATTTATTAAGGGGCTGACAATATGAAAAAGAGAATTATTATAGCAGCGGTGCTTGTTATGCTCTGCGGCTGCTCGGATAAGCGGACGGAGATAACGGGTGAGGAGCATTTATGTGAAACATCATCGGCGGTGACAGCAGAGGACATTTCACAGGAGCGGGAAAAGGATTACAGCTACACTATTGAAAATGGCGAGGCATACATCGGGAAATATGTCGGTGAGGACACGGAGGTGCTCATTCCCGAAACCCTGGGCGGCTGCCCCGTTACGGGGGTGAACAAAAGAGCATTCATGTCAAGCGGCGCAGTTTCGATCACGTTCCCGTCAGGGGTGAAGGGCATTGACGGTTTTAGAGCGCCTTCTGCAGAAGTTATACATCTCCCGTCGGGGATAAGTGAGCTGTCATACATCGCCCTGTCATACTGTGCAAAGCTAAGGGAAATATATATTGAGGACGGCGGAAGGTATCGGGTGGAAAACGGGGCTGTGCTCACTGCGGACGGCAGCGGGCTGGTATTTCTGCCGCCAAAAATGCAGGGAGAATGTTTTGAAGTTCCCGATGGCGTTCGGTGGATAGCCGATGGGGCGTGCAGGGGTAACTGCTTTACGGAAATCATCCTGCCGAAATCCGTTGAGCGGATAGGAGACAGTGCTTTTGCATATTCGGATATTAAAAGCATAACGCTTAATGAGGGTCTGCTTTATATCGGCGAAGGGGCGTTCAGCGTATGCAGGCGGCTTACGGAGCTGTATCTGCCTGACAGCGTGGAAAGCGTTGGATACGGATTTGCAGATGATAATGTGAAGATAGAAGCATATGCGGAAGCTGAAGGGTTGAGTTATCTTAATGAGCTTGATGATGTTACATACAGAAATGAAACACTGCTGCAAGCCGCAATGCGTAAAGGCGTAAAAGAGCAAAAGAATTTTATTAAAAATAATAATTTTGGGGATCATGAGATAAAATTCCGCATTATTTTTACCGATATAAACGGAGATGATTTCCCCGAAATGCTGTCTTATCCATACGGTATGGGCTGCAAGAGCTTTGACGTATATTATTACTCCGTGGAAACGGACAGCTGGCTGAGAAGCGGCTCTTTTGATTCGGACGAAGGTCTGTGCTATTATACGGCAATTTACCGTGACAGAAAAAATGACAGCTGTTTTCAGCTGCAGCTTGCGGAAGGCGATTATACCATTGCGGAGTATGCAGTAAAAACTATGTGGAATGAGAGCGGAATGTTCAAGGAATATGTGGGATACAGCAGCTTGTTCTTTCCTGTCGGGCACCATGGTTCTGACGGATTTGTCAGCTACTATCGCATTGGTGACAGGTTTGAGACTGTGGTATATAGCCCTGAGGAGTTTAACAGCCAAAAACCGTGGATCGATTTCAGGAATATGGCGGAAGAATATTTTTCCGACTGCGAGCTGCTGAGTGAAATCGACATAGCAGACTATTTTGATATGCTCAGTAGTACAGATGACATGGTGATATATGACGGGGAGTTTGCTGATAAGCCGAATGTGACGCAGAAACAGGAGTATGACCTTACCCGACCCGAAAGAAAAGTGATCGGCGAGATAGGAGAACAGACTATATATGAGGACGACACCGCACTGTATATATATGATGAGGAACTTTCTTACGATGATTTCAGGCTTCTGTCACAGCTTCCTGGGCTGACCGCACTGGATATAAAAAAAGAAGGCTGTGTCGATCTTTCGGGTATTGAGCTGTTGAAAGGACTTAAACGTCTCAATTTGTATTGCAATGAATATACCAATACTCAGTGCCTTTCTCAGCTTTCGGAGTTGGAATGGTTCATGGTGAACGCTGTGCCCGATATGAGCTTTATTTCGGATATGGACAGTGTGCGTGTGCTTGAAATATATAATACAGATGATATGCCCGAGGACATCTTCACTCCCGCTTACGATATGAAAGGTCTTGAATATCTTATTGTGAGCAAGTGGAATGATAACATGACTGAGGAGCAGGAAAAGAATTTCATGAACAAACGTCCCGATGTGAAGCTGTGCTTTTATAAGATAGGTTAAAATATCCGAATAAAATAAGAGCTGCCGAGGTGGGAGCGGGGACACGCTAAACTTTTGAAAATATCAGCACAAATGAAAGTTACCGAGCCGCAAATAAAACGTTTTACTCAAACATACCAACGAAGCGGCTGCAGCAACATGCTAAACTTTTATAAATATATGCACAAATGAAAGTTACCGAGCCGCAAATGAAATGTTTTGCTCAAACATATCAACGAAGCGGCTGCAGCAACATGCTGCGCTTGACATAATGAGAGGATTATGTTAAAATTGAATAAAATAATAACAGAGGTGAACTGCTGTGGCTGTGGATATGAAGGACTGTCCTCCTTATCTCAGAGAATATATTTTTTATCTGAGAGTAATAAGGAACCGTTCGGAAAAAACTATCGAATCGTATTATATCGACCTGCGGCTTTTTCTCAGATATATCAAGGAAAATATAATATCCGCCGAAAACTGCGACATAATAGCAGATGTACCCTTTTCTGCTGTGGCAGGGATAACTCTGTCGGACGTGTACGAGTACCTTAACTTCTCCGCCGAGGAGAGGGGAAACAACGACAAAACAAGAGCAAGAAAAATATCTGCCATAAAGGGCTTTTATAAGGCGCTGTGCAACAATAAGCTCACAAGCTTTCATCTGGAAAACAATCCTGTGGAACAGCTGGACGTGCCCTCACCAAAGAAAGCACAGCCTAAATATCTGGGTCTGGACGAGAGCAGAAAGCTGCTGGAAAACGTAAGCCCCGCATCAGATTTCTACGAGCGTGATTTTTGTATCCTTATGCTTTTCCTTAACTGCGGCATGAGACTTTCCGAGCTTGTGGGACTGAACATCACCGACATAGACCTGGACGACCGCAGCATGAGACTGCTGGGAAAGGGCAACAAGGAAAGGATAATCCACATAAACAACGGCTGTGCAGAGGCTATACGCCAGTATCTTGCAGCCCGCCCCGAGGCTCCCACAGATGCGCTTTTCCTCTCAAAGCGAAAGACACGCATCAGCAACAGGCGTGTGGAGCAGATAGTTACGAGCGCTATCGACCGCATAGGCATGGGCAACAGGGGACTTTCCACCCATAAGCTCAGGCACACGGCGGCTACACTTATGTATCAGTACGGCAACGTTGACCCTATGGTGCTCAAAGAAATACTGGGTCACGCCAGCGTTTCCACCACGGAGATATACACCCACCTTACCAACGATAACGTGCGCACTGCCATGGAATCAAACCCTCTTTCGGACGAGGGCTTTAAAATGAAAAAATAGAAAGGGCGGATCGGTATGAACTTTAATAAATCAGAACACTTTTTCAAAAGCTCCAACGGAGTTGACAGGATAGCTTATTACATCTACACCCCCGAGCCTGCACGGAAGCCCAAGGCGCTTATCCAGATCTGTCACGGAATGTGCGAGTACATCGGCAGATACGAGCATTTTATCGACTACCTTTGCGGACTGGGCTATGCGGTTATCGCAAACGACCATCTGGGTCACGGCAATTCCGTTTCGGACAATGATGATCTGGGCTATTTTGCTTTGGAGGACGGCTGGATATATCTGCTAAAGGACGTAAGAAAGGTACAGCTTATCGGAAAGTCTATATTCGGCGATGTACCTCACTATTTCCTCGGTCACTCCATGGGTTCTATCATCGTCCGCTGCGTTCTGGGCAAGTACAGCGGTGATACAGACGGAGCAATTCTGCTGGGAACTGTGGGCATTCACCCTGCCCTGCCTTTCGGCATCGCTCTGGCTGATTCGGAGATAATGCTCCACGGTGTAAAGAGCCGTTCAAGAAAGATAAATCATCTGCTTTTCGGCATGAGCAACGTTATGGTCGATGACAAGCGGACTGAATTTGACTGGATATCCCGTGATGAAAACGTTGTGGCAAGCTATGTTGCGGACAAGAAGTGCAACTTTATCTTTACATCTTCTGCTTTCAGGGATCTTTTCATGCTGGTGCAGTACTGCTCCGACCGTTCATGGTACAACAAGGTGCGCCATGACCTGCCTGTGCTTATCATGGGCGGAACAGACGACCCTGTGGGAACCTTCGGCAGGGGAGTTATGCAGATATTCAGGCACATGGAACGCCACGGCTTCGATGATGTTGAGCTGAAGCTCTGGGACGGCTGCCGCCATGAGCTGCTCAACGAGACAAACCGCCTGGAGGTTTATAAAAACATTTCCGACTGGCTGGAAGAAAAGCTGGGTTAACGGAGGGATAATATGTTTGCCAAGGTAAACAGTCTGGGGCTTTTCGGTCTGAATGCCTTTCCCGTTGAGGTCGAAACGGAGGTCAGCAGGGGAACGCCATGCTTTGATATAGTAGGTCTGGCGGATACTTCCGTCAAGGAGAGCCGTGAAAGAATAAGAGCGGCTTTCAGGAGTGCGGGCATTTCCTTTCCTCTGGCAAGGGTGATAGTGAACCTTGCTCCTGCGGACACTAAAAAGACTGGAAGTATGCACGACCTTGCCATTTTTGCGGCGCTGCTCAAAATAACGGGCAATATAGAGGAAAATATCGACAAGACCGCTTTTATCGGAGAGGTTTCGCTGAACGGTGACGTGCGCCATGTGAACGGCGTTCTGCCTATGGTGCTGTGCGCTGAAAGATCGGGCTTTGACACGGTTTTCGTTCCCTCTGCCAATGCCTATGAGGCAAGCGTTGTGGAGGGCGTGACTGTTTACGGCATCGACAATGTTTCCGAGCTTATCGGGCATTTCAACAGGGAAGCGGTGCTTATTCCCCAGAGAAAATATGAGGTGCTGCCCGAAAAACGCTTTGATACGGTGGATTTTGCCGATGTAAAGGGTCAGCAGACGGCTAAAAAGGCAATGGAATATGCGGCTGCCGGCGGTCATAATTTGATTATGATCGGGCCGCCGGGAAGCGGAAAGTCCATGCTGGCAAAAAGGCTTTCCACCATAATGCCTGCAATGACTTTTAAGGAGTCCATCGAGACGACGAACATACATTCTGTCTGCGGGCTTGTTTCAAAGGAAAACCCGCTGGTGACAAAAAGGCCTTTCCGCTCGCCTCACCACACCATTTCGGGTGCGGGACTGTCGGGCGGTGGAACCATACCACGCCCGGGTGAGATATCCCTTGCTCACAACGGCATACTTTTTCTTGATGAGCTGCCCGAGTTTTCACGTCAGGCGTTGGAGATACTCCGCCAGCCTCTGGAGGACAAGCAGGTTACTATTTCAAGGGCATCGGGCACGGTGACATATCCATGCTCGTTCATGCTGGTGGCTGCCATGAATCCCTGTCCCTGCGGATATTTCGGACACCCCACACGCAAGTGCATCTGCGGCAAAAAGCAGGCTCACGCTTACATAAACCGCATAAGCGGCCCATTGCTCGATCGGTTCGATATTCAGGTTGAAGTGGCTCCTGTTGAGTATGAGCATCTGTCCTCGGGGGCGAAAGAAGAATCCTCTGAAGCCATAAGAGAGCGTGTTCAGGCGGCAAGAGAGATCCAGCAGAAGCGTTTTGCGGGAACAGACATCACCTGCAATGCAATGATTACTCCCGATATCCTGCACGATGTCTGCCCCATGACAGATGAGGCAAGCGTTATGCTCAAAAATGTTTTCGAGAAAATGGGTCTCTCGGCAAGAGCATATGACCGTATTTTAAAGGTGGCAAGAACTGTTGCGGACATGGAGGGCGAAGAGGTCATCGGCAAGAGCCATATCGCCCGTGCCGTTCAGTTCAGGAGCCTTGACAGGAAATACTGGAGTGAATGACTGGAGGTGCTCTTGTGGTAGTTGAAAAGAAAGCGGCGACCAATGATGAAAAAAGGAAGCTGCTGGATAATGCGGTGGCTATAGTTGAAATGGAAGGGTATTGCTTTTCCGAAAAGGACAAGGATATATGTATGCGGCTTTTTGACGGCAGACTTAAAAAGTCGGAACTGGCAGAAAGCCTAAAAAAGATGTCTGAGGAAAGGATAAGAAAAGCCAATGCCTTATGACCCTACAACTGCAAATTGTTACCCGAATTCAGCTGTTCTTATAAATAAACTTGGCATACGTGATGACCGGACGTTAATGCAGGCGGAAAGCTACTATTCGGCAATGCGGCTAATGGAATTAGAGAATGGTATGAAGTTTGAAAATGTGGATTTTGACTTTTATTTATCCATTCACAAATATTTGTTTCAGGATATATATGATTGGGCAGGTCAGATACGTACCACAAATATTTCCAAAAAGGGGACTTGTTTCTGCCCTTATTAATTTATCCGTGAAACAGGGGAAGCTATTTTTCATAAGCTTAAACATAATAATTATTATAAAGATGTTTCAGAGCGGGAGCTTCCAAGCTGTATTGCTGAGCTTTTTGATAGTCTCAATATTCTTCACCCTTTCAGAGAAGGCAATGGAAGGACTGAAAAAGCTTTTATATCCGCATTACTTAAAAACATTGGATATAGTATTGACTTTTATAATTGCGACAAGGATTATTTGACCATAGCAACTATATTTGCAGCTCAGGGGGTAATGGATCACCTTGTTGATTTCTTTGCAGAGAATATAGAGTTGATTGGAAAAATTGACAGGTGAATTTATAGATCATATAAATTCAAGAGGATTTCGGAACAAATTGTCCGAAGTCCTCTTATTGTTTATGTGTAATTGCGCAATGGTGTTAATATTTATACCAACGTAATTGTACAAAATGTAAAATCTGAGGAAATGGGAAAGAAATCCCTTGACAAGGGCTGACAGATGTTATATAATAATATACTGTATCATAATGTAAACTTATGCCTGTTTTACTAAAGTTAATTGCGGCTTATGCTTATCATGGCTTGTTTTGCCGACACTGCGGCAGCTGCGTAAAAACGTTATGCGGCGCAGTTTCAGAATCGTTTTTTAAGCCAATAATCTTTGTAAGGGCAAAGATAGACATTATTTCTTCTAAAATTATGAGGAGGAGTCCGCCTATGGTGAATGTAAAGCCGGTGCAGCTCGGCAAGACCACTCGTATGAGCTTCGGTAAGATCAACGAAGCTCTGGAGATGCCAAACCTTATCGAGGTGCAGAAAAATTCCTACAAATGGTTTCTTGAGGAGGGACTTAAAGAAGTATTCCGTGACGTTGCCGCTATCACGGATTATAACGGCAACTTAGTTCTTAACTTTGTCGATTATCATCTTGATGAAACACCTAAGTATTCCGTTGCGGAGTGTAAAGAAAGAGACGTTACCTACGCTGCTCCGCTCAGAGTAAAGGCTACCCTTTGGAACAAGGAGACCGGCGACGTTAAGGAAAACGAAGTGTTCATGGGCGATTTCCCGCTTATGACCGAAAGCGGCACCTTTGTTATCAACGGCGCCGAGCGTGTTATCGTATCACAGCTGGTCCGTTCACCCGGCGTTTACTATTCTTTTGAAAAGGATAAGACCGGTAAGGACCTTTTTAAGACTACAGTTATCCCCAACAGAGGCGCATGGCTCGAATACGAGATGGACTCCGCCGATGTTATTTATGTTCGTATTGATAAGAACAGAAAGATACCTCTTACCACATTTATCCGTGCTCTCGGCGTCGGAACTGACCCTGAGATCGAGGAAATGTTCGGCCCCGATGAGAGACTTAGCCAGACTATCCTCCAGAAGGACGCTACCAAGAACACCGAGGAAGCTCTTCTTGAGGTTTATAAGAAGCTCCGCCCCGGCGAGCCTCCTACAGTTGACAGCGCTATCTCTCACCTGAATATGCTGTTCTTCGATGCAAAGAGATATGATCTTTCCCGTTTCGGAAGATATAAGTACAACAAGAAGCTGGGCGTTGGCTCCAGAATCGCAGGTCACTACGTTGCAAGACCTATCGCTAACCCCCTGACAGGCGAGATCATGGCTGACGAGGGAGAGCTTCTCTCCTACGATAAGGCTATGGAGATCCAGCAGGCAGGCGTAAGCGAGGTATGGCTGAAGGTCGTTCATAAGGAGATCTATTCCAATCCCGCAGGCGGCGAGCCTATGAGCCGTGTTGAGGAAAAGGAAGTCAAGGTAATTGGAAACGGCATGGTAGATATCAACGGCTATGTTGATTTCGATACCGCTCAGTACGGCATCAACGAGCTGGTTTCCTTCAAGGTGCTCAAGGATATCCTTGAAAGCGCTGCCGACAAGGACGAGCTTGAGGAAATGGTAAAGAAGCGTGTTGACGAGCTTGTTCCCAAGCACATCACACTTGACGATATCTTCTCCACGATCAGCTACTTTATCAACCTCTGCGAGGGCGTTGGTACTGTTGACGATATCGACCACCTTGGCAACAGACGTATCCGTTCCGTAGGTGAGCTGCTCCAGAACCAGTTCAGGATCGGTTTTGCCCGTATGGAGCGCAGCATTCGTGAAAGAATGAACACACAGGCTCAGGACGTTGAGACCATCACACCTCAGAGCCTTATCAATATCCGTCCCATAACTGCGGCTATCAAGGAGTTCTTCGGCTCCTCGCCTCTGTCACAGTTCATGGATCAGAACAACCCTCTTGCCGAGCTTACTCATAAGAGACGTCTTTCCGCACTGGGCCCCGGCGGTCTTTCCAGAGACCGTGCAGGATTCGAGGTTCGAGATGTTCACTACTCCCACTACGGAAGAATGTGCCCCATCGAGACTCCTGAAGGACCTAACATCGGTCTGATCTCCTACCTTGCATCTTTCGCAAGGATAAATGAGTACGGCTTCATCGAAGCACCTTACAGAAAGGTGGATAAGGCTACAGGTATTGTAACCGATGAAGTTGTATATATGACTGCCGATGTAGAGGATAATTATACCGTTGCTCAGGCTAACGAGCCTCTTACCGAGGAAGGCAAGTTTGCACGTCCCAGAGTAAATGCCCGTTACAGAGACCAGATCCTCGAGTGCGAGAGAGAACGTATCGACTACATGGACGTTTCTCCTAAGATGGTCGTTTCCATTGCGACTGCAATGATCCCCTTCCTGGAAAACGATGATGCTAACCGTGCCCTCATGGGTGCGAACATGCAGCGTCAGGCTGTGCCTCTTCTCAAGACCGAAGCTCCTATCGTTGGAACAGGTATGGAGTACAAGGCTGCTGTTGACTCAGGCGTGTGCATCGTTTCCAAGCATGACGGTGTTGTTGAGCGTGTTTCCGCTGACGAGGTCGTTGTCAAGGAAGGCACAGGCGCAACTCACACCTATAAGCTCACCAAGTTCAAGCGCTCCAACCAGGGTACCTGCGTAAACCAGAGACCTATCGTTGACAAGGGCGAGGAAGTTCACGTTGGTCAGGTTCTTGCGGACGGTCCCGCAACCAGCAACGGCGAGCTTGCTATCGGTAAGAATGCTCTTATCGGCTTCATGACCTGGGAAGGCTACAACTACGAGGACGCCGTTCTTCTTAACGAGCGTGTTGTCCGTGAAGATATTTACACCTCTATCCATATTGAAGAGTATGAGATCGAGGAAAGAGATACAAAGCTCGGTGCCGAGACCATCACAAGAGATATCCCCAACGTTGGTGAGGACGCTCTTAAGGACCTCGATGACCGTGGTATCATTCGTATCGGTGCAGAGGTAAGAGCCGGCGATATCCTCGTCGGAAAGGTAACTCCTAAGGGAGAGACCGAGCTTACCGCTGAAGAAAGACTTCTGAGAGCTATTTTCGGTGAAAAGGCCAAGGAAGTAAGAGACAACTCCCTGAAGGTTCCCCACGGCGAATCGGGCGTTGTTGTCGATGTCAAGATATTCACCCGTGAGAACTGCGATGAGCTTTCTCCCGGAGTTAACAAGCTGGTAAGATGCTATATCGCACAGAAGCGTAAGATCTCCGTCGGCGATAAGATGGCGGGCCGTCACGGTAACAAGGGTGTCGTTTCACGTATCCTTAAGTCCGAAGATATGCCTTTCCTTCCCGATGGTACTCCTCTGGATATCGTTCTTAACCCTCTGGGTGTACCTTCACGTATGAACATCGGTCAGGTGCTTGAAGTTCATCTCGGTATGGCTGCAAGAAAGCTTGGCTGGAAGGTAATGACCCCTGTATTCGACGGCGCACACGAGGAGGATATCCGTGAGTGCTTCAAGGAAGCAGGCATGGACGAGGACGGCAAGATCGTTCTTCGTGACGGACGTACAGGCGAGCCTTTCGATAACAGAGTTACCGTTGGTATCATGTACTACCTGAAGCTCCACCACCTTGTTGATGATAAGATCCACGCACGTTCCGTAGGTCCTTACGCTCTCGTAACACAGCAGCCTCTGGGCGGTAAAGCTCAGTTCGGCGGTCAGCGTTTCGGAGAGATGGAAGTTTGGGCGCTGGAGGCTTACGGCGCAGCTTATACTCTTCAGGAGATCCTTACCGTTAAGTCCGATGATACCGTCGGCCGTGTAAAGACCTATGAGGCTATCGTTAAGGGACAGAACGTTCCCAAGCCCGGTATCCCCGAGGCATTCAAGGTTATTATCAAGGAATTCCAGTCACTCTGCCTTGATATCCGTGTTCTTGATGAAAACAACGAGGAGATCGATCTTAAGTCCACATTTGAGGACGACGACGATGTTATCCCACAGCCTGTTTCAGATGCTGACGATTACGAGGATCTTTCTTCCTCCGACGACAGCCACTACACCGAGGACGATCTCAACGACGGCGATCTGGACGAGGGCTTCTCGCTGGTTGACGACGATGAAGAGGATTTCGGAAGTCTGGACGATGACGATGATTCCGACTTCATGCACGACGATTCAGACGATCTTATCTGATAAACCGGTTTAAAGCACAATTTTGAGTTTCTTTCCCGCTTTATGCGGGAAAGAAATATTAGATATCCAAAACTCTATTGATAAGGAGTGTAAGCTTTTGGAATTAAAAACTTTTGAGTCTATTAAGATAGGTCTTGCTTCCCCCGAAAAAATCAGAAGCTGGTCATACGGCGCTGTTGAAAAGCCTGAAACCATCAACTACAGAACACAGAAGCCCGAAAGAGACGGTCTTTACTGCGAAAGGATCTTTGGTCCTACCAAGGACTGGGAGTGCCACTGCGGTAAGTATAAGAAGATCCGCTTTAAGGGCAAGGTCTGCGAGCGCTGCGGCGTTGAAGTTACCCGTGCAAAGGTAAGACGTGAGCGTATGGGTCACATTGCTCTTGCTGCTCCCTGCTCCCACATCTGGTACTTCAAGGGCACACCTTCCAGAATCGGTCAGGTGCTTGAGGTTTCCCAGAAGCGTCTTGAAGAGGTCCTTTACTTTACAAAATATATCGTTGTTGACGCCGGTAACACCGAGCTTGTCAAGAAGCAGCTTCTCACAGAAAAGGAATATTCCGATATGTGCGAGAAGTACGAGGACGATTTCTATGCTGCAATGGGTGCGGAGGCTATTAAGGATCTCCTTGAGGACTATGACCCTGAGAGATACAATCAGTACATCGTCAAGTACATTGACCAGTTCGCTGCTGTAACAGGTCTTACCGAGCAGCAGATCAGAGACACTCTTGCAAAGAGATTTCTCGTTATCACCGACAACGGCAACAATGAGAAATATGAAGTTGGTCAGTTCGTTTCCAGAGATGAGTATAACTACGCCATCACCAGATACAACTGGATGGAAGAGGAAAAGAGAAGCGACAACTGCATCAAGGTAATCTACGGCTCCAAGTACATCGAGAAGCTGTTTGATGAAAAGATCGCTGAGGCTAACAAGAACGGCGAGTATGATGAGATCGCTGACAAGTCCAAGTGGATCAACTGCCTTGAATGGGTATCCGACGAGCTGAAAGACGAGCTGAAGGATCTGCCCGCAGGTCAGAAGAGAATAAAGCTCCTCAAGAGACTGGACATCATCGAGTCCTTCCGTCTCTCCGAGAACAAGCCCGAGTGGATGGTACTGGACGTTGTTCCCGTAATCCCTCCCGATCTTCGTCCTATGGTAATGCTGGACGGCGGCAGATATGCTACCTCCGACCTGAACGACCTTTACAGACGTGTTATCAACCGTAACAACCGTCTTAAAAAGATGCTGGAGCTGGAAGCTCCCGACATCATCATCAGAAACGAAAAGAGAATGCTCCAGGAAGCTGTCGATGCACTTATCGACAACGGCCGTCACGGCAGACCTGTAACAGGCCCCAACAACCGTGCGCTGAAATCTCTTTCCGATATGCTTAAGGGTAAGCAGGGACGTTTCCGTCAGAACCTCCTCGGTAAGCGTGTTGACTACTCAGGACGTTCCGTTATCGTCGTTGGCCCTGAGTTGAAAATGTATCAGTGCGGTCTCCCCAAGGAGATGGCTCTCGAGCTTTTCAAGCCTTTCGTTATGAAGAGACTTGTTGATACAGGCAAGTCCACCAATATAAAGTCCGCCCGCAAGAAGGTTGACAGAGCGGAGAATGATGTATGGGATGCACTGGAGAATGTTATCAAGTCTCACCCCGTACTTCTGAACCGTGCGCCTACACTTCACCGTCTGGGTATCCAGGCATTCGAGCCTATCCTCGTTGAAGGCCGTGCTATCAAGCTTCACCCTCTGGTTTGTACTGCGTTCAACGCCGACTTCGATGGTGACCAGATGGCTGTTCACCTTCCCCTTTCCGCAGAGGCTCAGACTGAGGCAAGATTCCTCATGCTGGCTGCAAACAACCTGTTGAAGCCTTCTGATGGTCGTCCCGTTGCCGTTCCTTCACAGGATATGGTACTGGGTTCCTACTACCTCACCATGAAGAAAGAGGGAGAAAAGGGCGAAGGCAAGGTATTCCGTGACGTTAACGAGGCTCTCATGGCTTATCAGGAGGGCGTAGTAACACTTCACGCTGCTATCAAGGTCCGTATCTCCAAGGATATCGGCGACAGAAAGGTATCCAAGATAATCGACTGCACCGTCGGCCGTCTTATCTTCAACGAGAACATTCCCCAGAACCTGGGCTATGTTGACAGAACCAACTCCGACAAGCAGTTTGATCTCGAGATCGACTTCCTTGTTAAGAAGGGTCAGCTCTCCGATATCATCGAGCGCTGCATAAGAACTCACGGCACAACCACTACTTCCGAAGTTCTTGATAAGATCAAGGCTCTCGGATTCAAATACTCCACCAAGGCTGCTATCACCGTTGCCGTATGCGATGCCGAAATTCCTAAGGAAAAGGCTGAGATCCTCGCAAATGCCGACAAGCAGGTCGAGAAGATCAACGCAATGTACCGCAGAGGCTTCATCTCCGCAGCTGAAAAGTCCAAGCGATTCATTCAGATCTGGAACGGCGCTACAGATGATGTAACAACTGCTCTGAAGAATGACCTTGGCAAGTACAACCCCATCTTCATGATGGCTGACTCCGGTGCCCGTGGATCTATCAACCAGATCCGTCAGCTGGCAGGTATGAGAGGTCTGATCGCCAATACATCGGGTTCGACCATCGAGATGCCTATCAGAGCTAACTACCGTGAAGGTCTTAACATTCTGGAATACTTCATCTCCTCCCGAGGCGCCCGTAAGGGTCTGGCAGATACGGCTCTTCGTACCGCTGACTCCGGTTACCTCACACGTCGTCTGGTTGACGTTTCTCAGGACGTTATCATTCACGAGGAGGACTGCGGCACTGATGAGGGTATTGAGATCTACACCATCAAGAACGGCAACGAGATGATCGAGCCTCTCCAGGAAAGACTTCTTGGCCGTTACCTTATGGACGATCTTTACGATCCCAAGACAGGCAACCTTATCGTAAGCAAGAACAAGCTCATCAACGAGAACGATGCCAAGAAGATCGTTGACGCAGGCGTTGAGAGAGTTACTATCCGTTCCGTTCTCAACTGCCACGCTAAGCACGGCGTTTGCGCTAAGTGCTACGGCGCTAATATGTCCAACAACAATCTTGTTGCTGTCGGCGAGGCTGTCGGCGTAATCGCTGCTCAGTCCATCGGTGAGCCCGGTACACAGCTTACAATGAGAACCTTCCATACAGGCGGTATCGCTTCCGCAGAAGATATCACACAGGGTCTTCCCCGTGTCGAGGAACTTTTCGAGAGCAGACGTCCCAAGAATGCGGCTATCATTGCCAAGTTCGGCGGCAAGGTTCGTATGGAAGAGATCAAGAAGACAAGAAACGTTATCATCACTGATGAGGAAACAGGCGCTGAAGAGTACTATCCTGTTCCTTACGGCTACAAGATCAAGGTGCGTGAGGGCGATGTGGTTGAAAAGGGTGAGTCCCTTACCGAAGGCTCCGTTAATCCTTCCGATATCCTCGAGGTTCTCGGTCAGCAGGCTGTTCAGAACTACATCATCACCGAGGTTCAGAAGGTTTACCGTCTCCAGGGTGTTGATATCAACGATAAGCACATCGAGGTAATCGTTCGCCAGATGCTCAAGAAGGTTCGTGTTGAGGAGGCAGGCTCCAGCTTCATGCTTCCCGGCTCTGTAGTTGACCGCAAGGAGATCTACGAGGAGAACCTCAAGATAAAGGCAAGAATGGAAGCAGGAGAAGAAGGTCTCAAGTTCGTTACCTTCAAGCCTATTATCCAGGGTATCACAAAGGCTTCCTCCAATTCCGACAGCTTCCTGTCCGCAGCTTCCTTCCAGGAGACCACCCGTGCTCTTACAGATGCTGCTATCAAGGGCAAGAGCGACCATCTTCTCGGTCTTAAGGAAAATGTTATCATCGGTAAGCTTATCCCCGCAGGTACCGGTATGGACGTTTACAACAACGTTCAGATCGTCAAGTCCGAAAATGCGGATCATACAGCGGTTCACTGATAACATCAATAACAAACGTTCAAGTTTCGGAGCGGCAGAGATGCTGCTCCGAATTTTCGTTATTTTATCCTCATTTGCGTGCTTTGCGGGTTTTTCGGTTGTATAAAACCACAAAAACAAATTTTTAAAGTGAAATTTGTATAAAGTGCTTGACAATGGGGGAAAATGCGTGTATAATATTTAATTGTGTGATGGTATGTTTTTGTAAGCATATTTATATCACGAAAATCTATGAAAGGAGATGTATCAATGCCTACCTTTAATCAGCTGGTTCGTAAGGGAAGAGACGTTATCGAAAAGAAGTCCACAGCACCTGCACTTCAGAAGGGTTATAACTCCAAGAAGAAGATCGCTATCGATCTGAGCTCACCTCAGAAGAGAGGCGTATGCACCGCTGTAAGAACTGCTACACCTAAGAAGCCTAACTCCGCTATGAGAAAGATCGCCAGAGTAAAGCTTACCAACGGTAATGAAGTAACAGCTTACATTCCCGGTATCGGACATAACCTTCAGGAGCACTCTGTCGTACTCATCAGAGGCGGAAGAGTTAAGGACCTCCCCGGTGTTCGTTACCACATCATCAGAGGTACACTCGATGCTCAGGGTGTTGCCAAGAGAAATCAGGCTCGTTCCAAGTACGGTGCGAAGAAGCCTAAGGCCGGTGCTAAGTAATTAAAAGCGCTGCCGATCAATTATGAGACTCAATGAAACCACACAGCGATTAAATTGTGGAGTTATTCATTTTAATATAGATGATACCTCTGCATTGGACGACGTGTCGTGGAAGAAACGAGTACCTATGATATCATTATTATGAAGGAGGGAAGTATTGTGCCAAGAAGAGGTAAAATAGCTAAGCGTGAGGTTCTCTGTGATCCTGTTTACAATTCCGAGATCGTTACACGTCTTATCAACAATATCATGCTCGACGGTAAGAAGGGCGTAGCTCAGAAGATCGTTTACGGCGCATTTGAGATCGTTGCTGAAAAGACAGGAAAGGATGCTCTTGAAGCATTCAACGAGGCTATGGAAAACATCATGCCTCTCCTGGAAGTAAAGGCTCGCCGTGTAGGCGGTGCTACCTACCAGGTTCCTATGGAGGTTAGACCCGAGAGAAAGCAGACTCTTGGACTCAGATGGCTTACAACTTACGCAAGAGCAAGAAGCGAGAGAACCATGAAGGAGAGACTCGCAGCTGAGATCATGGACGCTATGAATGGTCTGGGCGGAGCTTGCAAGAAGCGTGAGGATACTCACAAGATGGCTGAGGCTAACAAGGCATTTGCTCACTACAGATGGTGATCAGGCCGCAAAGCCGAAGCAAAACGTTATAAACGTGACGGCTGCGGTTATCACAGCCGCAGCAGATTTTTGGAGGAAAAGCTATGCCAAGAGATTGTTCACTTGAAAAAACAAGAAATATTGGTATCATGGCTCACATCGATGCAGGTAAAACAACTACCACCGAGCGTATCCTTTTCTATACCGGTGTAAACCATAAGATAGGCGAAACTCACGATGGTTCTGCAACAATGGACTGGATGGCTCAGGAGCAGGAGAGAGGTATCACAATTACCTCCGCTGCTACTACTTGCCACTGGGCAGGCCATAGAATCAATATCATCGACACCCCCGGCCACGTTGACTTTACAGTAGAGGTTGAGCGTTCGCTTCGAGTTCTTGACGGTTCTGTAACTGTTTTCTGCGCAAAGGGCGGCGTTGAGCCCCAGTCTGAGACCGTATGGCGTCAGGCTGATAAATATCAGGTACCCAGAATGGCTTATGTAAATAAGATGGATATTATGGGTGCCAACTTCTTCCGTGTTGTTGAAATGATGCACGAGCGTCTCAAGTGTAACGCAGTGCCCATTCAGCTTCCTATCGGTGCGGAAGATGACTTTAAGGGTATCATTGACCTGGTTGAAATGAAGGCAGACGTGTATTACGATGACCTTGGCAAGGATGTCAGAGTAGAGGATATTCCCGCTGACATGGTTGACATGGCTAACGAATACCGTGAGAAGCTTGTTGAAGCTGCTGCTGAAATGGACGACGAGCTCATGGAAAAATACCTTGAGGGTGAAGAGCTTACCACAGAAGAGCTTAAGAAGTGCATTCGTGAAGGCTGCATCGCTAATAAGTTCGTTCCCGTAACCTGCGGTACCTCTTATAAGAACAAGGGCGTTCAGAAGCTTCTTGACGCTGTTGTTGATTATATGCCCTCTCCTCTCGATATTCCTCCTATCAAGGGTGTTGACCCCGACACAGGTGAGGAGACCGAGAGAATCACATCCGATACTGAACCTTTCGCTGCACTTGCATTCAAGATCGCAACTGACCCCTTCGTTGGTAAGCTCTGCTACTTCAGAGTTTATTCGGGTACTGTTGACGCAGGTGCTACTGTGCTCAATGCAACTAAGGACAACTCTGAAAGAATGGGTCGTATCCTTCAGATGCACTCCAACCACAGAAAGGATATCGAGACTTGCTACGCCGGCGATATCGCTGCTTGCGTAGGTCTTAAGAATACAACTACCGGTGATACACTCTGCGATCCTAAGCACCCTGTAATCCTCGAGTCCATGGAATTCCCCGAGCCTGTTATCCAGCTCGCTATCGAGCCTAAGACTAAGGCCGGTCAGGAAAAGATGGGCATCGGCCTTGCAAAGCTTGCTGAAGAGGATCCTACCTTCAGAACATGGACTGACGAAGAAACAGGTCAGACCATTATCGCAGGTATGGGTGAGCTTCACCTGGATATCATCGTTGACCGTCTTCTCAGAGAGTTCAAGGTTGAGGCTAACGTAGGTGCACCTCAGGTTGCTTACAAGGAAACAATCAAGAAGCTTGCTGATGTTGACCACAAGTACGCTCGTCAGTCGGGTGGTAAGGGTCAGTACGGTCACGTTAAGATCAAGGTTGAACCCAATGAGTCCGGTAAGGGTTACGAGTTTATTAATGCCGTTGTCGGCGGTGCTATTCCCAAGGAATACATTCCTGCTGTTGACAAGGGTATTCAGGGCGCTATGAAGGCAGGCGTTCTCGCCGGTTATCAGGTTGTTGACGTTAAGGTTACTCTTTACGACGGCTCCTACCACGAGGTCGATTCCTCCGAAATGGCATTCTCCATCGCCGGTTCTATGGCTTTCAAGGAAGCTATGAAGAAGGCTGATCCCTGCATTCTCGAGCCTATCATGAAGGTTTCCGTATTTGTTCCCGAGGACTTCATGGGTACCGTTATCGGTGACCTTAACTCCCGTCGTGGACAGATCCTCGGTCAGGAGATAAACAACGGCACAGCTCAGGTTGACGCTCTTGTTCCTCTTTCCGAGATGTTCGGTTACTCCAACGACCTCCGTTCCAAGACTCAGGGCCGTGGTAACTACACAATGGAGCCCGACAGCTATACAGAGGTTCCTCGTTCCGTTGCAGAGAAGATCATGTCTGCAAGAAACAAGGCAAACGGCTGATAATTTTAGCTGAAAATTTACAAAAAACGCTTGCAATCCGCTTAATAATCTGTTAAAATGGTTGCATAGGCTTATAACTTTACTAATTAAAGGAGGAAATTTCCAATGGCAAAGGCACATTTCGAAAGAACCAAACCCCACGTAAACATTGGTACTATCGGTCACGTTGACCATGGTAAGACCACTCTTACCGCTGCTATCACCAAGTATCTTTCCCTTAAGGGTCAGGCTCAGTTTGAGGGCTATGCTGATATCGATAAGGCTCCCGAGGAGAGAGAAAGAGGTATTACAATCAATACCGCTCACGTTGAGTACGAGACTGACAAGCGTCACTATGCTCACGTTGACTGCCCGGGCCACGCTGACTATGTTAAGAACATGATCACCGGTGCTGCTCAGATGGACGGTGCTATCCTCGTAGTTGCTGCTACTGATGGACCTATGGCTCAGACCAAGGAGCACCTTCTTCTCGCTCGTCAGGTTGGCGTTCCTTACATCGTTGTATTCATGAACAAGGCTGACCAGGTTGACGATCCTGAGCTTCTCGAGCTCGTTGAGATGGATATCCGTGAGACCCTCGATAAGTACGATTTCCCCGGCGACGATACTCCTATCATCATCGGTTCTGCTTACCAGGCTCTTAACTCCACTTCTACCGATCCTAACGCTCCTGAGTACAAGTGCATTCAGGAACTCATGGACGCTGTTGACGAGTACATTCCTACTCCCGACAGAAAGGCAGACCAGCCTTTCCTTATGCCTGTTGAGGACGTATTCACCATCACTGGTCGTGGTACTGTTGCTACAGGTAGAGTTGAAAGAGGTCAGCTCAGAACTGGTGACGAAGTTGAGATCATCGGTCTTACTACCGAGAGAGCTAAGACTGTTGTTACCGGTATCGAAATGTTCAGAAAGATTCTTGACTACGCTGAGGCAGGCGATAACATCGGTGCTCTTCTCCGTGGTATCCAGAGAACTGACATCGAAAGAGGCCAGGTTCTTTGCAAGCCCGGTTCTATTCACCCCCACACCAAGTTCAGCGGTCAGGTTTACGTACTGAAGAAGGAAGAGGGCGGACGTCATACTCCTTTCTTCAACAACTACAGACCTCAGTTCTACTTCAGAACAACTGACGTTACCGGCGTTATCACACTTCCTGCTGATAAGGAAATGTGCATGCCCGGCGATAACGTTGAGATCGCAGTTGAGCTCATCACTCCTATCGCTATTGAAGAGGGACTTCGTTTCGCTATCCGTGAGGGTGGACGTACCGTTGGTTCCGGCGTTGTTACTAAGATCAACGAATAATCTCAATGCGCATATGATTTCCCGAAAAGACCTTTTCCTTGCGAAAAGGTCTTTTCTTTTATCAGCTCACTTAATAAATTGTTTACAAATAAACGCCATAAAGTTGTTCCAATTCAGACGTATATACATATGAAAACGGTCAGACGGGGTGAAAATAATGACTGAAAGCAATTTTACAAGCTGCATGACCATGCTTGCGGGCGGAGATATGCAGGGACTTAAACAGGTCTATGAGGAGTACGGGCGAATGATATATTCTTCCGTACTTAGCCTGTGCAGAAGTCCGCATCTTGCGGAGGATATTACCTCAGAATTTTTCCTGAGGCTCAGAACGGCTGCTCATATTTACAGGGCAGGCACGGGGCACAGGAAATGGCTGCTTGTTTCAGCCAGAAATCTTGCGCTGGATATTATCCGCAGGCAAAGCAGAGAGGTTCCGTCCACATCATCAGCCGATGATGACGACAGCAGTACACTTTCCGATGTGGCTGATACAGCCGATACTGAGGAAAACGTATCGTCAGACATGGCAGTGCAGCAGATGCTTGATGCCCTGAGTGCCGACCAGCGGGAGATCGTCCATCTGAAAATTTACTGCGAGCTTACGTTTGCGGAAATTTCGGACGTGCTGCAAATTCCCATCGGTACCGCTGCCTGGCGGTATCAGTCGGCAGTGAAAAAACTCAGAAAGCTTTACGGGGAGGTGTTATGATGAAAAAATTTCAACAGGACTACATAAAACATATTGATTCATCTGCACCCGATATGGATAAGCTTTGGAAGAAGATTGCAGGCGCTCCTGACGAGGAAAAGGATATCACCCCTTTCGTTTCAGCGTCAAGGCAGTGTGCGCATAAATCAGGCAAAACAGTCAGGATTTTCGTCTCCGCCGCAGCCGTTTTAGCGGCAGTTTTCTGCGCAGGCAGGCTCATTATAAGCGACAGTGAGATATCAAACGAAACATCTCAGTCGGATATGGCTCCCGAAATAAGCGGCGAATATGCCGCAGATGAAGCTGAAATGCCGTCAGTTGCCGCAGAAATGGGCTGGGATTATTCCACGGAAACTCAGTCAGCCGACAATTATTATACCCTTGACCTTGCCGAGACCGACAGCGGCATCTACAATGCCCTTTCCCACAGCGAGGCGGAGCAGGAGTATTTTGTGGAGGCTCAGGTGCTTTCTAAGACGGACTTTTTCATCGACGGCAAGGTGCTGTATTCCGACAATGAGGGCGATATGACCGCATACACCCTTGAAGTGGTGCATCTTATCTCCGACAGCGAGACTTCTCTCTCCGAAAAAGTCACCGTTTATTCCGACTCGCCCTATGCTCTCCGTGACAACCGTGAATATCTGCTTCCCGTCAGCGACAGTAACGGAATGTACAGAGTTGTTTTCGACAATGCCCCTCAGATAGAAATAACCCTTGACAGGGAGGTAGTCTATCACAACGGCTGGCAGTCACTTGCAGCGGACGGCAGCACCATTACCTACCCACAGGTCTATAAGGACGACTACTTTTACGACCGTATGAACATCACCGCCGAATGCTCGCTTGAAAAGCTTTTTGAAAGCTGGGAAAAACTGCGTGCATGACAATATCTGAAAGGAACGATTTTATGAATACAAAAATGAACTCAATGAAAAAGCTTGCTGCCCTTATGGCAGTTATAACATCAGTATCCACCCTTACCGCCTGCGGTGCCGCAAGTACAGACGAGGCAGACAGCTACACAAGGGGTCAGAACAATGTGCAGTACAATAGCACCGAAGCGGCTGCTGGTGAATGTGCACCTGCCGATTACAACGAAGCGGCTGCTGACGAATGTGCACCTGCCGATAATGCTGATTTTGAGCAAAATGACGAGGAATATAACTATATCAGCGAGAACGGATATACAGCAGTTTCCTCCGCACCTCTTTCCACCTTTTCGGCTGATGTGGATACTGCCTCATATACAAATGTCCGCCGAATGATAGATGACGGTATGGACGTTCCTCCCGATGCTGTGCGTATCGAGGAGTTTATCAACTACTTTGACTATGATTATACCGATCCCGCCGACGGTGAGCCGTTTGCGGTTCATACGGAGCTTTCCGACTGCCCGTGGAACGATGAAACTGAGCTTTTAATGGTCGGCATAAATACCAAGGGCTTTGATGCTGTGCTTGATGAGCGCCCTGCCATGAATCTGGTTTTCCTTATTGACGTGAGCGGCTCCATGTATGATGACAACAAGCTGCCGCTGGTACAGAAGTCTTTCTCAATGCTTACCGATAATCTAACTGCCGCTGACCGTGTTTCAATCGTTACCTATGCCGGCTCGGACGAGGTGGTGCTTGAAGGCGCTGACGGAAACGACAGGAAAAAGATACTCCGTGCCATCAACGACCTTGAAGCAGGCGGCTCAACAGCAGGTGCGGCAGGCATCAACACCGCTTACGATATTGCTCAGAAATATTTTATCGACGGCGGCAACAACAGAGTTATCCTCGCCACCGACGGCGACCTTAATGTGGGACTTTCCTCCGAGTCGGAGCTTACAAGGCTCATTGAGGAAAAGCGTGAAAGCGGCGTGTTCCTCTCCGTTCTGGGCTTCGGCACAGGCAATTATAAGGACAACCGTCTTGAAGCACTGGCTGACTACGGCAACGGAAACTACTCCTACATCGACAGCGAAAAGGAAGCGAAAAAGGTGCTGGTCGATGAAATGAGCGGAACACTTTTCACAGTTGCAAAGGACGTTAAGTTTCAGCTGGAGTTCAATCCCGTAAATGTTAAGGGATATCGCCTTATCGGCTATGAGAACAGGGTCATGGCTGCCGAGGACTTTAACGATGACACCAAGGACGCAGGCGAGATAGGCGCAGGCCACAGCGTTACCGTGCTTTATGAGATAGTTCCTGCTGACAGCAAAATGGAACTGGGCGAAAGCGAGCTGAAATATGCTTCTGACAGCGAGGGCGTTATGGGCGACGAGCTTCTCACCGTGAATATCCGCTACAAGGAGCCTGAGGGCAGCGAAAGCAAGCTGCTAACATATCCCGTTAACAAGTCACTTTATTCCGACAAAATGTCCGCAGATATGAATTTTGCCTCCTGCGTGGCAGAGTTCGGCATGCTCCTGAGAAACAGCAGATACATCGGCGATGTTACCTACAAGGACGTTTCCGCACAGCTTTCCAAGTACGATTATTCCGATGATGATTATAAGGACGAGTTCATTTATCTTGTTAATACCATGAAGAGACGTGCAATTAACTAACATATCATGCCGAGGCGGTTTATTTAAAAAAGCCTCGGCAATATACCCAATTATCTTCTTGTCAAAATGTACAATGTAAACGTTGACAGAAATGCAGCTTTATGTTATAATTATAAAAAGTTTATCATGTACATTTTCTCTTGAAATGAAAGGGCGTACTATTATGAAGAATTTTAAAAGATATGCAGCAGGTCTGGCAGCTGTTATGATGGCTTCGAGCTTTGCAGCCTGCGGGGATTCATCGGGCACTGAGGATACCACCACCTCCGCAACCACCACAACAGGGGTAACTGTTGAGATCAATACCGAGACACTTGCTTCCGAGGAGCAGGTTACCATGGACGATGTTTCCAAGCTGCTTCCCGATGTTGAGCTTGAAAACAAGAACATCAAGTGGTTCTCTTTCTATGATCCTTTCCACGCTACCACCTCGGGCAACACCAAGGCGCTTTCTCTCGAGCTTTTCGAGAAGAAGTACGGCGGAACCATTGAATATATCCCCACCACATGGAGCCAGCGCTTTACCGACCTTTCCACAAACATTCTGGGCGGTACAGGCATCGACTTCATCGCAGGCGGCGACCTTGACTCTTTCCCCAAGGGTATCCCCAACGGTCAGTTTGAGTCCTATGACAATTATGTTGATTTTAACTCCGACCTCTGGAGCTCCGTAAAGGACCTTAACGATTCCTTCAGCCTCAAGGGCAAGCATTACCTTATGGCTACCCAGGCAACAGCAGGCGAGGTCGTTATCTACAACAAGAAGACCATCGAGTCCCAGGGCTTTGAGGATCCCGTTGAGCTGCTTGACAAGGGCGAATGGACATGGTCCACATTCAAGAATATGCTTCTTGAATATGTTGATCCCGATGCTGACCAGTACGGTCTGGACGGCTGGTTCAATGAAAAGCCCCTTATGCTCACCTGCGGCGTTGCTCCCGTTGAACTGAGAGACGGAAAGCTTGTTTCCAACCTTTATGATGAGCGCCTTGAAAAGTCCATGAACTTTATGTATGAGCTGAGCCAGAACGGTCTTGTTCTCGATAAGTCCCTCTTTGACTGGAGCGAGCACCCCGAGTTCATCGGCGAAGGCAAGGAGCTGTTCTACATTTGCGGCGCATACACTCTTGAAGGCTCTCCCGATATCTGGAACCCCAAATTCGGTAACTCCGATGATGTAATGTTCGTACCCGTTCCCAAGATGGACGACGCTGACGAGTATTATCTCCCCGCAGGTCTGGAAGCTTATATGCTCTGTAAGGGCGCACAGAACCCCGAGGGCGTTGCAAGATTTATGGAGTGCATACTTGCCGCAAACTCCGACACAGGCTCTCTCGAGATCGCAGACAGAAAGCGTAAGGACGATTACGGCTGGACTGACGATATGATCCAGATGAGATACAGAATAAACGAAATGACCGCCGAGCACCCCATGTACTCTATCCACACAGGCTGCCCCACAGATATGTACAACATTCTGGACAGCGGCGAGTATGGTATCAGAGCTACATTCTACGGTCACGACTGGCCTTCTGTAAGAGATTCGCTGGCTGACGCTGTAAATGTTCTCATTGACGAGTTCAATGAGTCTCTTGATTCGGTTGAATAAAAACAAGCAATAAAAAAGGAGCTGTTGCAGCATTGCAGCGGCTCCTTTGTGTTTGTGTGTAAAGAATTGGCTGCTGCAATACGTGCAGCAGCCCCACTTTATATTATCTTGCCATTCATACTGTCACAGGCTGATTTTCCGCAGCTGCGGCAGGGGAGTTCTGAGAAGTTTCAATGGTGGTTTCAATGCCGTTGATGGTAACACTGGGGTCGTCAAGGTCGATGATAAGGCATTTTCTGCCCTGGATAACGGTTGTGCGCACCTTGTCGGTGGCTTCCTTGCTGATGTTTACGGTTATTTCGGGAACGGAAAGAACGGTCTTGTTCTCCACAAGATTGGAGGCTTTGAGAGCAGTATCGCCCACAGTAGTCTTGTAAACTGCGTCAAGAGCTTCAAGCTTTTCATCGCTTACACCCGCATCGGAAAGAATGGTCTTCATTCTGTTTGCGTCAATTACGGGAGGTTCGGTCTCGTTCTTGTTCTGGTCGATGACTTCCTTGATGATGTCGTTTACACGGGTGATGACTGTGTAATCCAGCTCGTCACGGCACACATCGGTGAGAACTGCACGGAAGCGTTCCTTTTCACCGTCGGGAGTGAAATCAAAGCGGCACTCCAATACGTCCTCCACAATGGAGAGATTGGGCTTCTTGGGTGAGCGGGTGTAGTACATAACACGGTTAACGTCAGGGGAACGGTCGCTGAAAATGGGGTAGAAGAAGCCGTCCTGAGGCGCTCTTGCAATTATCATCTCGGTGTTGGACTTCTTTGCGATAGTCTCCAGAGACTCATCGTAGAAAAGGCCGTCATCTCCTGTGTTTACGGGGCAGATGGCAGTTACGATGAAGTTGTACTCGGAGTCGCCCTCGCCGATGCACTCATCGTTCTTGTCCTTTACAAGAATGCTGTATGTACAGTGACCCGATATAATAGTATATGCGCTGGACATGGCGGTATTTTCAACAATGCGGTCGATGAACGCCTTGTTTGCCTCTTCGTCCTCCAGCTTGCCCTTTACTGCGGCGTAAAGGATATTCTGAGCGCCGCCCTCTTCATATGACTCGTTGGGGAAGCCGTACTCGTTGAGATTTTTGCCGAGAGTGCCGCTGAAAACCTTTTTAAGCGTCTCCATGACCACAGCGCCCTCGTCCTCGGGAATAGTTGCCCAGCTGCGAACATCACTGTACTTTATGTTCTTTTCGGCGTCCGCATAGGCGTAAAGCACACGGTTAAGGGTAAAAAATCCGCAGCCCTCGGCAAAGCTTCTTTTTATTTCAGCCACTTCTTTTTTGTTCATTTTGTTTCCACCTTTTCTTTGTTATTGGTAACTTTTATTTTACTCCAAAATGAGTGGGATTGTCAAGGGGAAAATAAAGAAGCTGTCAGTTCATTTCTCCAAGCACTCTCCTGTTCTCAGCCTTATGGGCGGCACGGTCATAGCTCTTTGTGCCTCCGCAGCGGGTGACGGGGGAAAGCCCGCCCCAGTCTCTGCGCTGTTTGTTAAAATACTCACGTTTTGCTTTCTTGCTCATCTTTTCCACGGGTACGTAGCTTTTCATTTTATTCACCTGCCTTGAAGTTGTAAATGGGCTTGATAATTTCGTTTACCTCCGCAGTGTCGCCGATGTTGTCAAGGATATCGTTCATGCCCTTGTATGCCATGGGGCATTCATCCAGTGTGCCCTGACTCACAGATGTGGTATAGATGCCCTCCATCTGCTTTTTGAACTCGCTCACGGTAAAGCTCTGCTTGGCTTCGCTTCGGCTCATGAGCCGCCCCGCACCGTGGGGAGCGGAGAAATTCCAGTCAGGATTGCCCTTGCCTGTGCAGATAAGGCTGCCGTCACGCATATTTATGGGGATAATCAGCTTTTCCCCCGCCTGTGCGGACACAGAGCCTTTGCGGAGTATCATGTTTTCCGTGTCGATGTAGTTGTGGATAGTGGTGAACTGCTCAACGGGCGTGAGCTTCATTCCCCTGATTATCTCGGTCATCATGGCACGGCGGTTGAGCACGGCAAAGTGCTGGACTATTTTCATATCGTGAATGTAGTCCTCAAAAAGCTGTCCGCTTACGTAAGCAAGATTTTTGGGCACGGTGATGCGCTTGGTGCTTTCAAGCTTTTTAAGCTCACGGCTGATATCTTTCTCCCTGCCCTGAGCCTTGAGACTGTCGATAAGCTCATGGATCTTGCCGTCGCCCGAATGTTCAAGCTGCTTTACCGCCTGCTGCTGATAATACTTTGCCACCTCTGCACCAAGATGACGGGAGCCGCTGTGGATAACGATGTAGATGCCCTTTTCGCCCCTGTCCGCTTCGATAAAGTGGTTGCCGCCGCCAAGAGTGCCCACAGAGCGCTCCGCACGGCGCAGGTCTATTTTGTCGGCACATCTGAGGGCGCAGATGTACGCCTCTTCCGCCAGCTTGTGGGGAGTGCTTCTTATGGCAAAGCCCGAGGGGATAGTCCGCCTGATAAGCTTGTCGAGCTGCATAAGCTCCATGTGCTTTTCCTTGATAAGCACAGTCTCCATGCCGCAGCCGATGTCAACGCCCACAAGGTTGGGGACAATTTTGTCGGTGATGGTCATGGTGGTGCCGATAACGCAGCCAACGCCTGCATGGACATCGGGCATCATTCTTATTTTCTCGCCGATAGTGAATTCCTGGCTGCAAAGCTCGATTATCTGGGAGACCGAGGCGCTGTCGATATTATCGGTAAAAACCTTTGCTGTATTGTATTTTCCGTTTAATTCTATCATGTAAATTCTCCTTGAAAGTGGGTCACAAATGCGCAAAAAAAGGGCGCTCCGACCCGGAAGCGCCCTTATGTATGACTATATCTGCCCCTGATTTTATTGCAGAGGACCTCTGAAAGGTGCGGATATGCCAATGCGCTGCCGAATGTTATTATATGTACCTGTAAGTTTAAGTGATATTTTAAGCATTGTCATTGTTTCCGCCTCCTTCTTAATATTTTGATAATAAGCTTATTGCTGGAAAGCATAGCACACTTTTTATGATTTGTCAAGAGCTTTTCAGAAAAATCAGAAAAATTTTAAAAAACAGTGGAAATCCTTAAAAAAGTGTGCTATAATAAATTTATGTGCAGACGCAAGAGCTTGAAAGGATTGATTATTATGGCAATTACCGAAAATACCGCCCTGCTCAAGGAATGGATAGATTCATCGGATAATATTGTCTTTTTCGGCGGAGCAGGTGTTTCCACGGAAAGCGGTATTCCGGATTTCAGAAGCGTGGACGGAATTTATAACATGAAATATAAATATCCCCCCGAGACTATTCTGAGCCGTACCTTTTTCTGCAATCACATAAGTGAGTTCTATGAGTTCTATAAGGACAAGATGCTCTATCTTGACGCTAAGCCCAACAAAGCTCACCTTGCTCTTGCGGAGCTTGAAAGAAGAGGCAAGCTCAAAGCAGTTATCACCCAGAACATCGATGGCCTTCATCAGGCTGCGGGCAGCAAGACCGTGTATGAGCTTCACGGCTCGGTACACCGCAATTACTGCGTCCGCTGCGGTGCTATGTTTGATGCTGAGTACATAAAAAATTCTCCCTTTATCCCTGAGTGCGCACAGTGCGGCGGTCTTATCAAGCCCGATGTGGTGCTTTATCAGGAGAGCCTTAACCAGCACACTGTTGACTGCGCTATCGAGGCTATCGAAAACTGCGATGTTCTTATCATCGGCGGCACATCGCTTTCCGTATATCCCGCCAGCGGTCTTATCGAATATTATAAGGGCAACAAGCTTGTTCTTATAAACAAGAGTACTACCCAGTACGATGACAGAGCCGACCTGCTCATATCCGAGAGCATCGGCGAAACTCTGGACTACTGCATCAACTGATAAATTATCCACGGAGGAAATAAAATGCTTTTACCCGAATTTTATGTTGACGATGTTATCAAGAGAGCATTGTCAGAAGATATAAATTACATTGACCTTGCCACCGACCTGCTTATCCCTGAGGACGAAATATCCACTGCGGAGTTTGTCTCCAAGGCTGAGGGCGTTCTGGCAGGAATCGACTGCGCACTGAGGACATTTACTTTCATCGACAGCGGCGTTAAGTGCGAGGTGTTCATTCACGATGGCGAAAAAGTGAAAAAGGGCGATATCATCGCCAGAGTTCAGGGAAAGACACGTTCTATCCTTAAAGCGGAGCGCACCTCTCTTAACATTCTCCAGCATATGTCGGGCGTTGCAACCGCTACAAACAAGCTGGTGGAAGCCTGTGCAGGCACAAAGGCTTCTATCGTTGATACAAGAAAGACTCTCCCGGGTCTGAGAGCTTTGGAAAAGTACGCTGTCACCGCAGGCGGCGGACGCAACCACCGCTACAATCTTTCCGATGCGGCTATGCTCAAGGACAATCACATTGACGCATACGGCGGCATCACAGGCGCAGTTACCGCCCTTAAAAAGAAGATAGGCCATATGGCTAAGATTGAGGTCGAGGTAAGAAACAAGGAAGAGCTTATCGAGGCTCTTGGCTGCAATGTTGATGTTATCATGCTTGACAACATGACCCCGGAGGAAATGACCGAGTGCGTAAAGATCGCAGACGGCAAGGCTGTTCTGGAGGCTTCGGGCAACATCAATATCGACACCGTTGCGGCTGCTGCGGCTACAGGCGTTGACATTATTTCTGTAGGCGCTATCACCCATTCGGTAAAGGCGTTCGATATTTCACTTAAAATCAGAAAGTAACATAGGAAGTGTTATTTTGAAAGGTCTCACCTTTGTTTATAATGTTCACGGCAATCTTTATATAAATCTGACAAACCGATGCCCCTGCAACTGCACGTTCTGCATACGCCACAACGGCGACAGCGCATACGGCAGCGACAGCCTGTGGCTTGAAAGAGAACCCACAAACGAGGAAGTTCTGGCAGAGTTTGACAAATACTCTCCCGATGAGTTTGATGAGATAGTTTTCTGCGGCTACGGCGAGCCTATGGAAAGGGCGGAGGACGTTGTTTTTATCGGCAAAGAGCTGAAAAAGCGATATCCCCATAAGATAATACGCCTGAACACCAACGGGCTTTCGGACAAAATTCACGGCAGATCCACCGCAGCAATGCTGGAGGGGGCTGTGGATATCGTTTCCATAAGCCTTAATTCGGGCAATGAAAAGGACTACAACGCTGTTACCCGTCCTAAGTGGGAGGACAGTTTCAGCGCTCTGCTCAGCTTTGCGCAGGACTGCAAAAAGTATGTTCCTCAGGTGATGTTCACCGTTGTAGATGTTATCTCCGAGCGTGAGATCGAGGAAAGCAAGGAGATATCCGAAAGGCTGGGCATACCTCTCAGAATAAGAAAATACGATACCTGATCGTTACATATAAGGAGAAATAGAATATGGAAACTTATGCAAGAAAAGCGATCCACAAGGGCACAGAGGTTTGTGAGCTTTCCGCAGGCGGATATTATGCCATAGTTGCTCACGGTCTGGGCTCCAACGTACTCCGTTTCAGAGACGAGAAAAGGGGAATGGAGATATTCCGCTACAACGGAAGCGTTTCTATCGGCGAGATAATGAACGCTCCCGAGATATGGGGTCTTCCCACCCTGTACCTGCCCAACCGCTTTGAAAAGGGCGTGCTGCACACATCTGATGCGACCTATCGCCTGCCCGTGAATGAGGAGCGCTTCGGCAACCATCTCCACGGCTTTATCCAGAAGAGAGCATACACCGTAAAGGAGCTTGGCACAAAGGGCAATACCGCTTTTGTGGAGAACGAGTATGTTTACGATGAAAAGGACTTTTTCTTCAACTGCTTCCCCGTAAAGTTCACCGTAAGAATAAGAATAGAGCTTTCCGACAAGGGTCTTTCCCATAAGATAACCCTTATCAATCAGTCGGATAAGATGATGCCCATATCTATCGCAACACACACTACCATCAACGCTCCCTTTGTTGACGGCGCTGTTCAGGAGGATATCAGGCTGAAGGTTCCCGCTGTGGAGCATATTCTCTTCAACAAGTCCAAGTGGCTGCCCACAGGCAAGCGTGCAAAGCTCACCGATTATGACAAGAAGTACATAAACGGAACCTGCCCCGTTCTCAGGGACATCTGCAACGATATGTATTCTGGCGGTACTCTTGAGCTGGACGGCAAGCCTTTCCACGGCACGATAATGACCGATACAGCCAGCGGAAAGTCTATCTGCAACGAGGTCGATGAAAAGTACAAGTTCTGGATAGTATGGAACCACGAGGGCTTTAAGAACTATTTCTGCCCCGAGCCTATGACCGCTCAGGTAAATGCCCCCAACCTTGATATGCCCGCAGAACTCAGCGGATATGAGGAGCTTGCTCCCGGCAAGACCTACACAGCCACACAGAGATTTTTTACAATGGGATAACTCCGTTGAATTGATATATTAACAAATTATGCCGTATAATATACATTGCGATATTATGCGGCATTTTATTATACGGAGGTAAGATCAATATGGCAATATGCTCAAAATGCGGCGCACAGCTGTTTGAGACCAGCAAATTCTGCCCCGAGTGCGGCACTCCCGTGCTTGAGGTTTCTACAGATACAAATAAAACAGGTGACATTTATTCCGCTTCCGAAAATGCGGACGACGAAAACAGCATGGCTGTTTTTCAGGGCATAGACCCCTCCGAGATATCTCCCGATGAAACTGCTGAGATACTTGAAGCGGCTGCCGAAAAGGCTCTTGAGGACATACCTGAGATAGTTAAGATAGAGGGCGTTGATATACATAACGAAAAGCCTGGGGAGATTGCTTCGGAAGTCTCTGAAGCAGCGGAGATACCCGAAACGGCGAAAGTCTCCAAAGCATCCGAAGCCCCAAAAGTAGAAACTTCCGAGGCGGAAGCTCCAAAGGCTGAAAAGCAGGAAGAGAAAAATGAGCCTGAAAATAAGCCCGAAAAGGAAGCTCCCGCAAAGGACGATTTTTCCGATATGGGCGCATATGTTGCCGATTCCTCCGAATTTAAGAAAATGGCTGTGAAAGTTTCTCAGAAGAAAAAGGGCGGCAAGACTGCAGCTATTATAATTGCGGCAGTGGTCATTGTTGCTGCGGTGGGAGCAGGCGTTTATTTTATGGGCGGACATAATTCGTCCCAGCCTGCTGTTGATACCACAGTTACCGTTACCGAGGCAGCTGATGAAGCTGTTACGGAAGTTTCTGTTGATAACGAAATCACCTCCGACAGCGAGATATCCGATACAGAAGTTACCACAGTTACCGAGACCGAAACCGAGGAAACTACAGAAAGCGAGACCACCGAAGCGGTGACCGAGGCTGTTTCCATGAAAACTGCGGAAGAGTTTGCGGCAGGCATCGAGATAACTCCCGAGCATAAGGCTGCTGCCGAGAATGAGGCTTCCTGCACTGTAAGCCTTGCTGCCGAGGGACTTTCTGCCGATATGCTCTCCGACGGCGGACTTCTGGTAGTAAGCTACACCGCCGAGACCGCTCAGACAGGCACTATCCCCGTGACCGTTTATATGACCGTAACCGTGGGCGGCACCGATATTGATGTTGTGGCTTCCTCTTCGGGTGACGGCGTTGCAGTGTTCGAGTTTGCAAATATGGCTTCTGCCGTCGCAGAAAACGGCTTCTCCGCTGCCGATATCGACTGCATAAGCTTCAAGGGCACGGGCGCAGGCGTTGATGTAACTTCAATAACCGTAATGAAGGGATAATTCCCTGTAAATTTATATGATAATGCAATAAAAGCCCCTTTAAGTTCTTCCAAAATATATGTAAAGTTCCGAAATATCACGGTAACACTTTACTTTACAAAAGAATTGTGTTATATTTATTCAGTGAGAGTTCTGCGTGGGCGGAACATATTGAAGATTTAAAGGAGAAGATACCATGAAAAAGATCAAGCTTATCTCTGCTGTAACAGCTTTTGCCGCTGCTGCATCTATGATGCTGGCAGGCTGCGGAACTACAGCTGATACCAATGATACCACTACAGCTGACAATGCTGACACCACAGCTGCTGCTTCCGATGCCGCTTCCGAGGAGACATCCGAAGATACTGCCGCTGATGACACTGCAGCCGATACTGCTGCTGAGGGTGATGACACCGCAGCTGACGGTGACCAGTCACTCCAGAAAGTGCTTGACAGCGGAAAGTTCGTTCTCGGCCTTGACGCTACCTTCAAGCCCATGGGCTATACCGATGAAAACGATGAGATCGTAGGCTTTGATATTGATGTTGCAGAGGAAGTTTGCAGCAGAATGGACGTTGAGCTTGTTAAGGAGCCTATCGACTGGGATACCAAGGAGCAGGACCTTGCAGTCGGCAGAATCGACTGCATCTGGAACGGCATGAGCATCAACGCTTCCAGACAGGAGCAGATGAACCTTTCCGACCCTTACATGAAGAACGAGATGGTATTCGTTGTTCCCGCTTCCTCCGACGCAGCTTCCATGACTGACCTTACAGGCATGAACATCGGCGTTCAGAACGGTTCTTCCGCACAGGAGATACTCGAAGCTTCCGAGCTTTACACCAACGATACTCCTATCACCGTTACCGCTATGGCAACAAACGTTGAGGCTCTCCAGCAGATGGAGCTTGGTCTTGTTGACGCAGTTTTCCTTGACAGTGTTGTTGCAAACTACGAGATCTCCTCTTCCGGCAAGGATTACAGAGTTCTTCCCGACGGTCTTGAGGAAGAAGAGTATGCTATCGGCTTCCGCAAGGAAGATCAGGCTCTTCGTGACGAGGTACAGAAGACCCTCGGCGAAATGAAGGCTGACGGCAAGCTCGGCGAGATCTCCACAAAGTGGTTCGGCAGCGATATCACCACTGTTGAGGCTGCTCAGTAAAATATAATCCTAAAATTACCAAAGACGCATCAGGCGCTTGCTTGATGCGTCTTTTTTTGTTAATAAAAAAAGGACATTATACTGATCACCAATAAAACTATAGACAAAAAATCATCGCATAATCCATATACGC
>ERZ791815.46-NODE-46-length-139428-cov-5.095205_pt1 | contig 139428 bp, 154 predicted proteins | sample MGYA00510302_ERZ791815 | MGnify/ENA primary metagenome ERZ791815 (study PRJEB30046, sample SAMN00791995) | human gut metagenome | study: EMG produced TPA metagenomics assembly of the A metagenome-wide association study of gut microbiota in type 2... | reverse complement strand
TCATATTAGAAGTTCCTGCGGAACTTCGGATGCGCAGAAGTCGGCGCAGAAAAGATGATATAATGAAAATAGATGCAGTTGCGGAGGGATGAGATGGCAGGGAGTGGATATGCGACAAACAGCCGCAGAAAGATTCTTGATTTTTTAAAAAACAACAGTGATCGGACCGTGACGGCGGCGGATATCGATCAATATCTGAAGCGAAACGGCGATGCCGTCAATATCACGACGATTTACCGTTATCTGGATAAGCTTGCCACAGACGGCACCGTCATGAAATATGTGGCGGAGGCGGGAGGAAAGGCAGTGTATCAGTACGTGGAACTGGGACAGCACTGCGAGGAGCATCTTCATCTGAAATGTGTCAAATGTGGATGCATCATTCATCTCGACTGCGGATTTATGGATGAGATTGCAGAGCACATCCAAAAGGACCACGGATTTCAGCTGCAGTGCAAAAATTCCATATTATACGGTATCTGTAAAGATTGCAGACAGGAATAGTCTGCAGTCTTTTTTTATATAATGAACAAAATGACCATGACAGTGAGGAATGGAAAACGGAACAGAAAGGAATGGAGAGAAGCAGGCGGATCCGATCGGCCGTGATCCTTGAGGCGGCACTGCTTTTTCTGATGGGAGTAATCCTCTGGGAGAATGGAAAGCTGCCGCAAAAATCAGCCGTGGAAACAACGGCGGACGGTTATATCAAATGGGTAGATTTTAATGTGTCGTATGAGGCATTGTCCAGGGCATACGAGTATGACATAAGCAGTTACGGAGAAAAGCAGCATCTTGACTGGATTGATCTTCTGGCGTACGTCGGGGCAAAGAACGGCGGAGATTTTGGAGCCGGAGCAACGGAGGACATGCGTACCGCTGCTGAAAAAATTCTCTGCGGGGAGGATACGATGGAGCATATGACCGCAGATATGAAGATGTTTTCCTATTACAGGGAGGCATACGGAGCGGTTCTTGGCGGTATGGTCGGTGAATATGAGATCCAGGAAAAGGAGGAGGGGTCATATGTAAAAAAGTATGGTCTGAAAGCATTTTCACCGATCGCAAAAGGGTTTGAGTACAGTGATTATGATGATTTCGGGGTGTCAAGAAGCTATGGATATCAAAGACAACATCTGGGACATGATATGATGGGGCAGGTCGGAACCCCAATCAGAACGAAAAGTAGAAAGACGTTAAAAAGTAACGTCGAGATGATCGCCATCGAAAACACAGGACTTTACGATGGAGCGGATCAGTTCGTTAATTTCGGTATAACTCATGGAGTCCATATTGTCAAGCAGATTGCATATCCGGTGATACACAAATTCTTTTGTCTCGGCGGACACTGCCGCCCGGCGGTTGCGCTGCTCGGCGGTGCGAAGCTTCTTTTCAAGGACGGCCTTTTCTTTGTCCAGAGATTCCAGTTCAGCAATGATATACTTTGCCGCGGCAGAATCGGCGCTGCCGGAGAGCGCATTCATCAGATTCCGGATGGAGTCGGTCGTCTTTTTCAGATCCGCGCGCATTTTGCCGGTATCAACGTAAGAGACGTTTTCCTCAAGTTCAATGCTGTCCGGAGACAGCTTAATCTTTTTTAATTCCTGCAAAAAACGGTCGTCAATGTCATCTACCCGCGTATAGCCGGTATCGCAGGCGGACACTCCCTCACGCGCCATTTTGGGGCAGTAGTAATAGGAGAACAGGCTGCCGTTCTTTTTGTATGTACGGATATTCATTTTCACGCCGCACTTGCAGCGGAGTGTGCCTTTTAAAATCCCGGCTTCGTACTTGGCGTACCGGGTGGATTTGTTCTGACCAAGGCGCTTCTGGATGGCGATCCAGTCGGCACCGGAGAGGATCGGATCATGAATGCCGATGGCGATCGAGTAGGTATCTTTTCTGACGGTCGTTCCGTTGGACTGCGTGGTGCGGCCGTAGCCGATCAGCCCGTGCCTACCGTCGAAGAGTGCCGGATCAGGAAGCTTGTAGCCTTTTTCCAGAAAGTAGTAGTACGCGTCCATATCGTTGGCGCAGTAGACTGGATTGGTGAAGAGGTTGTATAGCTTGCTGCAGCTGTAAAAGGCATCCCGTTCCGTGCGGATTCCCTCCTGCCGCAGCGTATGTTCCAACTTGGTGATGGACGTGCCGGAGAGCATGAGGGAGAAGATATACTTTACCGTCTTGACCCGCTGCTCGTCCACGATGAGATAGGAGTGCGTCTTATCGCCTATTTTCTTGCGGACGGATGTCATACCCGGCGGCAGGGTGCCGCCCGTCCACTTCCCGGCTTCCCCCAGGCTTGCCATATTGTCCGCAACACGCTCCGCGGTGTTCTCGCGTTCCAACTGTGCAAATGCCGAGAGGATGTACATAACGGTCCGTCCCATAGGCGTAGAAGTGTCAAAGGATTCTTTTACCGACAGGAAAGAGACATTGTGTTGCTGCAGCGTCTCATAGATCTCGGAGAAGTCCTTGACGCTTCGGCTGATACGGTCCAGCTTGTAGACGATGATGATATCGAGTTCGTCCGCCTTGACATCCGCCATCAGTTCGGTAAAGGAAGGGCGGTGCGTATTCTTCCCGGAGAACCCCTCGTCCTTGTCGTAGATTCTGAAATCCAGTTCCTGATCCTTGAACATCAGCCGGGCGTAGTCCTTGCACGCCGTGATCTGCACCTGCACCGAGTCACTGTTGTCCCGGTAGACCGATTTTCGTGGATAGATTCCGATTCTAAGCATAGTATCACTCCTTTGTTCTTGTACAGTGTATGTAAAAATGGGTATAAAAATAACAGCCAGCGTGGAACGTGTGTTCCGCTTGCACTTGGCTGCTCCGAATGATACAATATGCTTGTTGAGGGCTTTCGTATCATTCGAGAGCGTGACCGTCCTGCTTTGGAGTGGGGCGGTTTTTTATTTCAAATACTTTTTTGTGGCTTCATCGAAATCAGAAACATAATTATTATCTTGAATAACTCTGTATTTCTCATATTCTTTTATTGCTAAAGAATCTGCTACTTCACGAGAAACGATTCCGAGGTTTTCCATCAAATCATATTCATTAAACTGTAAAAATGAATCTAATTTTGTTATCCAATCATTCATGGACATCAGTTTATTACGTTTCGCTTGGTTTTCTGCGTAATCCAGATACATGTTGACGATATCATTTAATCCGGACATTTCTTCTTTCGAGAGATAATTCTTGGATACGGTAACATCTGACTTCAAAATTTTACCATCTGGAGCATTTTTCCATGTCTGCATTCCCATATGTTCCTTGGTGCTGTCTGCTCGGTCATGAATGATTTCAGGTGCAGTGTGTCCAGTAATTGCAAAAAGCAACTTATTCTGAACCGTTTTGAAAAAGGTACGTGTTATTTCACTTTTAGGATCGTAATCGTAGCTGCATTGAGCATAGATGTCCGTGATTTTCTGATAGAATCGTCGTTCACTCGCACGAATCTCCTTGATTTTCTCCAGTAATTCATCAAAATAGTCTTTGCCAAATTTAGGACCATTCTTTAGCATATCATCATTCAGGACAAATCCTTTGAGCATATATTCTTTTAAAGTAGCAGTAGCCCATTGCCTGAATTTAGTTGCTTTAATAGAGTTTACACGATATCCTACAGCAATAATTGCATCCAGGTTATAATAATCTAGGGTTCGTTTTACCTGGCGTGTTCCTTCAATTCGAACTGTTTCCATTTTGGAAATAGTTGAATTTTTGAATAATTCACCATCTTCATATATATTTTGAAGGTGCTTAGATATAATTGGAACATTAACACCAAATAATTCTGCCATAGCTTTTTGTGTAAGCCAGAATGTTTCGTCATAGTATATAACAGAGACGTTTACGTTACCATCGTCTGTTTGGTAGAGCACAACTTCCCTTGCTGGTGTGTCCGGAGAAATTGTTTGTAGTTCATCGGACTTTGCAGGAGCAATAGGCTGTTCCTCTGCATGATTTGTATTGCGTAATAGCATGGCTTGTAATTGTTTTCTAAAATCGTCCATATTTTTCCCTTCCCAATTTAATCATAGAGTACATCTTTAAAGCTATGTTTGCCGCTCCGCTTATTGGTGGGACGGTTTTTAATGTTAACAGATTATTCATGGATTTAAAAGTAAATCTGTATTAAACTGAATAAAAGGAGATGAAGTATATGCGTAGTTTTGCAAAGAAATTATATAACGGTATTATGTATAGCACATTCTTTTTTGCAATTATGGGAGTATATTGCAAAACTACATACAAATATATTAATGATGATTCTGTAATACTTTATTTTTTAACTGGTATTGTAATGACCATCATTATGCTTCTTGCTCTTCATCATCTGTTTCGACTATTTCATCAGTAGCATTTGTAATAGGAGTAGCAAGTGACTCAATCGGATTAATTTGCATTGATTGTCGGCAAGCTGATAAAATGCCGATATTGTTAAGCAATATTTGAGGATCTACACCAGTTTCTTTAATGCGCTGTTCAATATCAATGGCTTTTTGTAAATTATCTAATTCCAATTGTGTTATTTCAGCATCATTTTTTCTTTTTTCATCCTTTATAGTCTGAAAATCTTTTATTATTCGAGCAATGCCTGGTAATTCAACAGTTAAAAATTTTCCACCACCTATAATTGTAGCAAGTGCAATAAAAATTAAATAATTTGATGTGAACCAATTATAAATCTCTTTTATAGCAAAAACTACATCACCTGCAGAGTGAACAGTAGCCTGAGTAGAAATTGCCATTTCATCAATGCCTGGAGCACATAAAATAGAATTTATGCTATATAGTAAACCGGAAAATTCCATTGAAGTTATTTGTCCTGGTTTACTTACATGAAATACTAAACGTGTTGTATTATTATAGGAATAACAGTTATATAAGTGATCTAAAATTAATTCAGCTGATGAATCTAAATTTGTTATTCCGTGATAGGAAGAAATCGTTTTAAACAAATGAAAATTAATTTCTTCACCAAGGATAGTTCTAATAGGAATGATTTTTCGGCGCTTTTTATATGGACAAGAAATTTCATCAATTAACACATCCTTATTTTCAATCTTTGAAATGGTTTCGATTTCTTGTTCGTAGGTTTTGTTTGGATCTTCATAATATTCGCCAGCAAATGCAAAAGTTACATATCTGCTAGATTCACTTGGAATGACTAATATATCCCCAGGTTTAATATCAAAAATAAAACTTTTGCATTTGTTAATAACAAGCGTTGGACGCTTGATTTCTGGGTAATCAGATTTAATTGATTCTCCCAATGTTTCAGTAGTTGCATCTGAAAAACTGGTTTGATCAGTAAGTGTATTCCAAGCAAGGGCAACATAATTGTTTGATATAAATTCATGATAGAAGTACCCTTTTTTTGTACGAACCATCCAAAAACGAGTATCAGATGGGATGTGCAAAAGTTTAAAATTAAGAATTTCATCATACAATGTTGATAATGCTAATTCTTCTGTATCCATATATTTTCCTCCAATAATCAAACGTCAGTTCGACGAAAGACGTTTTTTTTATTGAAAGCAGATATTGTTAATTGGATGCGCTGTGGTAGGACTTTGATTCATAGAAATTCAATAATCTCATCACAATACCTTCTTTCGTTTGTAATAATAAAATTCTACCACATATATAATGCGATGTATACAAAATTGATAATCCTACACTAATTCAAGAACCGCAATATTCGGTTCAAAAACAATAACATAATTATCCAGCTTCGTGTATACGCCATACTTATTTCTGTAGTAAGTAAGGCTATCAATTAAAAACTCTTCGGTTACCTCAAGGTACTCCGCTGATTCTGATATGCTTTGACAGTGGTGCAAGTAGGCATCCACGATGCCGCGCAAGCCGACCAGCTTATTATAGGCTACGATCCTGCCGCGCAGTTCCTGCTTGCGGTTCTCAACCGCGGACTGGTCGAGAATATTACCGGTTGCGGTGTAGTGGTGTCCGAGTTCCTCCGCCAGAACACAGGTTTTTTCTGTTTCGGTCATATCTTTTCTGATAGCGATCCGGTTTCCTTTGAGCCGCCCCTTGCTGACAGGGAGCGGCTTTTCTTTTACGGTAAGGTTATTGCTATCGGCTTCTATTAAAAGTTCTTCGTATGTCAAATATATTCCCCCAATAAGTTAAACGCACATTTCTTCGTAAGCGTAACTGTGTTCATACATATATTCCGGCGCACAGTCTATTTCCTCGTCCATCCATGTAAGAGCGCCATGTACGATTTTGAAATTTTCAAATACGGATTCATCTTTCAGCGGTTCAAAAGCAGATCCAGTCAGTATAGTTGCATCAAACACACGCTTCTCCCCGGTAGAAAATGTAAGAAGCATCATCAATCTGTCCGTAACTCTGGCATCTGTAAGCTTCAATGATTCCTTAAATTCATTTGCATATACAATTCCGTTTACTTCAAACATAAAGGCACCTCCTATAATGGATTGATCTTGTCAAAGTGATCGCCTTTGACGGCTTTGTTCCATGCGTCATATACTTCGTCCTCGTATATGGCAAGCCAACCGTTGATAATTTTTAATTGCTTGGCGGGGATAGAGCCAGCCAGTAATTCGCCATCGACGGCAATCACGGCTTCATAGTCTCCGTAAAATGCGTGAATGTGTGGTTTATGATGCTGCTGTACATCGTTGAAATACATTTTAATGATGATTCCGTAAAATCTGCTTAACTCTGGCATATAAATCCCTCCTGTGAGATATATAATAGCGCATTATGTGTCCAATTCTTTGGACTAGAAGTTTTCGTCATCCATAATATCTTCTTCCAACTTTTTTAGTTCGTCCGGTGCGCTCATGTAATCATCAGCATGAGCGGCATTGACTTCATAAGTAGAAGTTTCCTTAACTGTCATAGGAACAATGTTATCCGTTTTCTTCTTTTCTGCAACAGAGCGTTCATATTCCTTTTCCAGTGTAAAGTCTACCATTTCTTTGCCGTGTGTATCGAGACCACGGTATTTTTTTACAAGGTGCTCCATTTCTAATGGAGTAGCATTATCTTCTTGTGAACGTTTACTCATTTCATCTTGAAATAAATAATTAGCATCGCATTTTAAAGCATCGAAAACTTTAAAAAGAACATCTGCTTTTGGGGTGCTGACACCGTTTTCATAATTTCCAACCGCCCCAGGGGTTATCCCTAATAAGGTAGCAACTTCACTTTGCGTTAATCCTAGTTGTTCTCTTCGCTCTTTTAATCTATTTGAAAGTCCCATAAAGCACCTCCTTTATTCTATATTTGAATATTACTATTTTTATCTTGGACAGTCAATACAAAACACCAAAAAACTTGTGAAAAAAGTATTGACAAACCAAGAAACTAATAGTAATATAACATCAACACCAAGAATCTTGAAGAAAGGAGAGAAAAAGACCAAGTGAGTAATAACCAGATAATTATTAACAACATTAGACGACTTATTCGTTTAAAAGGGCTTAAGCAATGTGCTGTTGCTGAAAAAGCCGGATTTTCACCTAATGCATTTAGCGCAATGTTGACTGAAAGAAAGGCAATAATGGCTGAATACATGCCGGATATTGCATCAGCACTGGGAGTTCCAGTGAATGAGCTGTATAAGAAGGGAGATGATTGAGTGAGAAAGACAAAAAAGAAAAAGACCACTTCGGGCAGGAAGCAGTCCTTTTCAAGAGAAGAAGTAGCTTTCTTATATGCTTGTTTGTTAATTAAATCTCGATTCCGTGAGTAGCTAATTCTTTTCGTAATTCCTCATGATAAGTTTTTAGAAGTGTAATGGAATAATTCATAAGAAGTTGGTTTTGCTGGACTGCTTTTTGAAGTTGCTCATCATCCAAGTTGAGGATTTCATCAATTTTCCCATTAGTAATATCCTTTACGGACTTATCAAGAGAGGTCGCAATTACTTTATTAATATCCATTTAAAATTCTCCTTTCATAATACTCGGACGCGGCAACGTCCTGTAAGGAGATTGTACCACACATGAAGAATAGCATACAAGAATAGTTTAACAGCGGAGGAGATGATGCACAAAGCAGGAAAAGGGTACAAGCAGGCTGTCATATGATTTAACGGAGGTGGAAATGTATGGCAAAGAGAAAGAAAAAGGAGATTACCTGCAGCGTAACGATAACCGAGGGAGCATCGGAACGGCTTACCAAGGCATTGGTTAAGATCCATTATCAGCGGAAGCGTGCTGAAGAGATGCGCGGGATAACGAAGGATGAAACCGCTTAGGCGGTAGCGGCGGACAAGCTATAAGAAAGGAGTGAGAACGTTGAAAAGGATAGGCAAGATCGTTACGGCGGTCGGAGTCGGCATAATGTTTTTCGGTGGAATGTGTGATGCAGACGGCATTTATTATTACTACCTCATTGCCGTGATTGCGTTAGGCGCGTTGGTATCATTGGCGGGCTTGGCGATCATGTCGGTGGAGCTGAGCAGAGCCGAGCGGCGAAAAGCATGCTTTTACTTTATCCACAGACGGGACAGGCTGGATGCGGATGTGGAGTTTATCGATTTGGACAAAAAAATAGCACCCTGACTGTTTTGGCGAACGCAGGTGCTATTTACCGTAGGAATACATAAGTATTTCTGCGTTTATTGTAACACGAAAGAGCAGTTTTTGAAAGTGTGATTTTATGATTTTCAGAGAATGTAAGCGCTGCGGTCATCCAATGGACCCGGGAGAGGGTAGAAACGGTATGTGTGATGAATGTGTTACCGGGGAGACGGAGCGGCAGCAGCGAGAAGAGAAGATGGAGTGGATGATCCAGGCAACGGAATGGACGCAGCTGGAAGTGGAGGATTTTTTGAGTGAAAGCAAGGTTATGTAACAAGGACATGTGCAATCTCGTGGATGTGTTGCGGGAATTACCGGAAACACTGGAAGGGGTCGGCGTTGCTGGAAATGCCACTATTACCGTTACGGATGACGGGAGCATTAGCGGGGTGCTGGCTGTCTCTGGAGAAACAGCAGTGAGACTTAAGATCAGTGACAATGGCGACAAAGGAGAGTGGGAGTATATCGATGATTGAGATCGCGCCGGATGCGCCGGACTGGGACGAATACGAAGCGGAGCAGGCACGGGCACAGCGGCATAGAAAGAAACTGGCAGCAATATACGACCGCGATGAGCGGTTTAGAGAAGAAAAGGAGATAGAAGATGCAGGAAATTAACTTATTAGTAGAGCAGAAAGACGGAAGTATCGAGACAAACTTTGAAGAGATCAAGGTAGCCCTTGCGGCAGGACTGGAGGAGTACAAGGGGATGGTGTTTACCGCAGAATCCCAGCCGGAAGCAAAAAGGACGGTGGCAAGCCTGCGTAAACTGAAAAAGGCCATGAGCGACAGGCGAATCGAGATCAAGAAAACTTTTATGGCGCCGTATACCAATTTTGAAGCGCAGGTCAAGGAACTGGACAAGCTGATCGATGAACCGATCGACTTTATCAGCGGGCAGATCGAGGAGTTTGAGCGTAGGCGCGTGGAAGCAAAGAAAGCGATGATCTGTGAAATCTATACCGGGATTATGACGGAGCATGGAACCGTGATGGAGTATCTGCCGCTGGATCGCATCTATGACAGCAGATGGGAGAATTCCACGACTACGCAGAAAGCTATCACAGAAGCCATCACAGCACATGTGGAGCACGTAGAGAAAGATCTGGACACTATCCGGGCGATGGAATCGGAGTTTGAGGATAAAGGTCTGGCGAAGTATAAGGCAACGCTGGAACTGTCAGATGCCATTGCAACCATGAATCAGTACCAGAAGCAGAAAGAGGAGATCCTTAAACGCCAGAAAGAAGAGGAAGAACGCAAAAGGGAAGAAGCAGAACAGAAAAAGAAGATTGCCGAACCGGAAGCCACGGTTGCGCCTGCCACTCCGGCTGAACCGGTTGCACAGGAAAAAGCAAAAGAAGAATTTGTAGAGCCTAAATCCTGCACTAATGCGATCAGATACGAAGTTATCGCTGATCCGTTCCAGATCGCACAGCTTGAAGCTGCTATGCGTGAGTACGGTATTAAATTTCGGAGGGTGTAGGGATGAATGGTAAAAACATCAAAAAGCACTTGAATAACAAGTTGCGCGATTGGATTTTGAATATTGATGATGAAAACATCAAAAAAATTATAAAAGACAATGTGATTGTGACTGGTGGTGCGATTGTTTCGCTTCTGACTGGTGAAAAACTTCACGATTATGATGTTTATTTTAGAACAAAAGAAGCGTGCTTGGCTGTAGCGACATACTATGTCGGAAAATGGAATGAAATGCATCCAGACAAACCGGTTTCAGTAAGGTGCGATGATAAAACGGGAAAAATTGACTGCTTTGTTTCATCTAAGGGCATTGCGGATGAAGATGAAGTAAAGACGAGTGACATTTCCTATAATTTTGCATCCACGGAAGAGGAGATTGAGGAAGCTTTGGAGCAGGAGACGGAGAACGAAAAGTACAGACCTCGATTTATCACGAGCAACGCAATCACTTTGACAGACAAGGTGCAGCTTGTAATTCGATTCTATGGCGAGGTGGAGGAAATTCATAAGAACTATGATTTTGCACACTGCACATGTGCATGGAGCTCCTGGGACAACGAATTATTTCTTCCAGAAAAAGCACTTGAATGCATTATCAACAAGGAGCTGTACTATATCGGATCAAAATATCCGTTATGTTCGATTGTTCGGACCCGGAAATACCTTGAGCGCGGTTATCACATCAATGCTGGACAGTATGTAAAGATGTGTTTCCAGTTGAATGAATTAGATCTGAAGGACGTAAAGGTTCTCGAGGACCAGCTGACGGGTGTTGACACAACATATTTTAAGATGATGGTTGATGCCATTCAGAAGCATATGGAAGAAACCGGCGAGGAAAGGGTTGATGCAACCTACGCAATGAATCTTATAAATAAACTGTTTTAGGAGGGCGGCATGGCGGAAGCAGCAAGAAAAATGAATATATATGAAGCGATCTCTCGGTGCATGGAAGAGATCGGGGCGGTCGGTAAAGATGCAGTGAATAAACAGCAGGGCTTTAAGTACCGCGGAATTGATGCGGTCATGAATGCAATCAATCCGGCGCTGGTAAAGAATCATATTTTTATTGTTCCGGAAGTATTGGAACAGCAGAGACAGGAGCGAACCACAAATAAGGGTGCGGTTCTGATCTATTCCATCTGCCGGATAAAATATACGTTCTATGCAGAGGACGGCTCGTCTATTGAAGCAATCACAGTTGGCGAGGGCATGGACAGTGGAGACAAAGCAACCAACAAGGCAATGGCGATTGCATTTAAATATGCATGCTTTCAGGTATTTTGCATTCCGACCGAGGAGATGAAAGACCCGGACGGCGAGACACCGGAACCAGTTGCACCAGCACCGCAGTTTACACCGGCGACAGCAGAGCAGTTACATAAAATCAATAAATTTGTGGATGCCTATGCTGAAATGTGTGAGAACGCAAAGGCAGTAGATATCATGAACCGACTTAAGGAAATATACAATTTTTCCGGTACATCTGATATTTCTACGGAGCTGGCAAACAAGCTGATCGAACAGGTAGAGACCTGGTATAAGAAAAAGAAAGAAGCTGATGCCTGATGGAGACGACCGGGAAGCTGACTGGAGCCAGCCGGACATTTGATGGACGAGGCATCATCCTCACGTTTGAGGTTGACGCTTCGGCAGCCAGTCAGATCGAAAATTTACAGAATCAGGACAAGCTAAAAATAAAAGCTGTCAGATATACGCAGAAACGGAGCCTTGATGCAAATGCTTACTTTCATGTGTTGGTTGGAAAAATTGCTGACGTACTCACGATTTCAAAGGCAAAAGCTAAAAATGTTCTGATCTGTAAATATGGACAGCCCGAATATCTTCCAGATGGAAATATTTTCTACTATCAGTCAAACGCACCAGAAGAATATATGTGGGAACAGGAAACGATCCATGCAATGCCGGTTCGGTATGACGGAAAACTGACTGTATATAAAATCTATCGCGGGAGTCATACCTATGACACGAAAGAAATGTCGGTTCTGATTGACGGAACGGTAGCGGATGCAAAGGAACTTGGAATAGATACCATTACGCCAGCAGAACTACAGGAAATGAAAGAGCGGTGGGGAATATGAAGCGATTATGGAGCGTATTCACGGATGATATGGAACATTGCTATTTTACCGGCGCGGCGCCGGTTGAGCGTCATCATATTTTCCCAGGCAATCCGAACCGGAAGAATAGTGAGAAGTATGGATTTGTCATACCGCTTCGCCCGGATCTGCATCCGAATGGAACGCAGGCGGGGAAGAATGCCGCTGAAATGGATCTGAAGCTTAAGCAGATGGCACAGGAATATTTTGAAAGCCATTACGGGAGCAGAGAAGAGTTCCGGCGGATATTCGGGCGGAGCTGGTTATAGGGTTGAAACACCCGCCTGCGGGCGAAAGAAACCGATCATGCGGAGACTTATTATATCACGAACTGTCGAAGCCATGATGATACCTCCGGGGTCGTCCCGGAGGGGAAAGGAGAAGTAATTGGAAGAATTAAAGGTTACAGAATATAGAGGCATGAGAGTGCTGACAACGCAGCAGATTGCAGAAGCGTATGGCGTTGAAGCAAAGAAAATCACAGATAATTTTAACAACAATAAGAGCAGATATGTGGAAGGAAAGCATTTTATTTGTCTGGATGGTGAGGAGCTGAAACGGTTCAAGAGCGAAACCGAAAATTTAGGTTTCGCTAGAAATTTGAATAAACTTTACCTCTGGACAAAGAAGGGTGCGTTCCTCCATGCAAAATCTTTAAATACGGATACGGCATGGGAAGTATACGATCGTCTGGTTGATTCTTATTTTGATCACAGCAATTTGTTTGATGGGATGTCGCCAGAACTGAAAGCTGCACTGATCGTGGATAAACGTGTGACAAAGGTAGAACATCGCATCGACCACATCGAGAACGATATGCCGCTGTTCGGCGCAGAATCGGATGAATTGTCGGCACATATCAGACGCAGAGGTGCGGAACTTCTCGGCGGCAAGAAAACGGAAGCATATCTGGACAATGCGATCCGGCAGAGAGTGTATCGGGATATTTACAACCAGCTCCGCCGGGAATTTGGAATCTACGATGATGATGGCAAGATGAAGAGTTACAAGGCATTGAAGAGAAAGGATCTCGCAGATGCGCATGAATTTGTTGACTGCTATACGCTTCCGGCGTACCTGGCGGAGCAGATCAATGATTGCAACGCACAGATGCGGATGGGTGGTGCGGATGGAGTATAAGTTCACGATTAAATTAAAACCGATCACGAAAAAGAACAGTCAGCAGATTGTTAAGGACAAAACAGGACGTCCGAGAATCGTTCCGTCATCGGCATATAAAAAATATGAAAAGCAGTGTGAAAAATTCATGCCGGACATAGAAACCATTGATTGTAAGGTGAACGTGAAAGCGGTGTATTACATGCCGAACAACCGCAGGGTTGATCTTACGAATCTTCATGAAGCCTTGCATGATATTCTGGTGCATTACGGAGTGCTGTCGGATGATAATTGCAAAATTATCGTTTCTACAGATGGAAGTTATGTAGATGTTGATAAGTGGGAGCCGAGGACAGAGGTCACAATAACAGAGTTAGAAGAGGGGTGATCGCTTGAATTACATAGCCGAAATAAAAGCATTCTACGATCGGCTCGAACTAAACCCGCTGCCCTCACCCGCCATCGCCTTATGGCATGCGCTTATGTCCATAGCGAATAAAACGGGTTGGCAGCAAGAGTTTACGGTAGCCGTATCAGTCCTGGTGCTGAAATCGGGGCTGAATGCACAGGCGATCAAAAGAGCGAGAAACCGCTTGGAACAGGATGGGTATATTACATGGCGTTCCCGAGGGGGAAACCAAGCTGCGGTTTATCATCTGAATAGTCTTGTGGTACAAAACGAGGTTAAAAATGTACCACAGTGTGAACCACAAAGCGTACCACAAACCGAACCACAAAGCGTACCACAGTGTGAACCACAAAGTGTACCTATTACTAAACATAAACTAAACGAAACCAAAACACCCCCTATATCCCCCGTGGAGCGGTTCGCGGAATTTGCTGCAGCCTACCCGAAAAAGTGTACTGGCTATCTGGCAGAATCGGAATACTGCAATGCGGTAATGGCTGGCGTACCGGAGGATGATCTGATACGGGCGGCGCGGAATTATGCGGATGCTTGTCGACGGGACAGAACGGCGGAGCGGTATATCAAGAAAGCGGAAAACTGGCTTCGCGAGAACGTATTTATGCAGTATCTAAAAGGAGCGGGCAATGGAGCAGATGGAACAAACGCTGGGGAAAATACTACAGCGCATGAAAAATCGATCAATGAGCGGCTCGGAGAACTTGGAGACACCGGAGAGTTCGAGGGATTCTGACGTGTGCCCGTTGTGCAATGGTACCGAGTGGATCTTGAACGAAAAGGACGGTATCACAACGGCGGTGGAATGTAAGTGCCGGGAGCGGGCGGCGATGTCAAGGCGGTTGCGGTTTGCGGATATTCCGGAAGCGTTCCGGGGGATGGATTTGAAAACCTTCCGCACGGATGTGTACCGACAGCCGGACAGCAAAAAGACGGTGGCAGATGCCTGCCGGATCATAAAGGCTTACCTGGAAGATTTCGGAACCCAGAGGGAGCAGGGAATGGGGCTATTTATCTGGTCCCGCACAAAGGGCAGCGGGAAGACCCGGATTGCTGCCGGGATTGCAAATGAGTTGATGAAAAGCTATGCAGTCAAGTTCGCGGTATCGCTGACCATCTTGCAGGAGATCAAGAATACATGGCGGCGGGATGCCGAATACAGTGAGAGCCGGTTACTGGATGCGCTTAACACGGTGGATGTGCTGATTATCGATGATTTCGGCGTGGAATCCCCGGCGGCGTGGATCAACGACAAGATGTACCAGATTATCAACGAGCGGTACATCAACAAGAAAGTGACTATCTTTACGAGCAACGAATCATTGGACAGCCTGCGGTACGATGACCGGATCACCAACCGGATCAAGGAGCGGACATATCAGATTGCATTCCCGGAGGAATCGGTTCGGGATCATATTGCAGAGCGGAATCAGGAAGAGATGATTGAAAAAGTTATGAGAGGCCAGGGCAATGGAGAGAAGAAAAAGAATGAGCATGTATGACCCGTACCGGGAGGATATTGTGGCAGCGCTCGAAGCAGGCAAGACGATCAGTAAGATTTACGATGAGATCATACGCCCGGCGCTGAACGGCGGGTGTGAATACAGCGGCTTGGTGTATTACGTGAATAAAAATGGTCTCCGGTACGTCACAGAAAATGACGGTTATGAGCCGGTACATATCTGTGCGGAGTGTGAGCATTGCGGTCAGATCCAGCGGGAGAGGTTTGATCCCATGAGAATTTGCAAAACAGCGGAGCGGGAGGTTCTGGCGGTGGTTAAAACGTCGCCGAGGTGGTGCCCGTTACGATCGGGAGGGGGAGAGGTAAATGCATAGAGACAGTAAGGAGCGCCGCAATCGTGCAGCAGAGATCAGCGAGCGGATGACGCGACCGAGCAAGCATGTGAGCGAAGATGCGATTAAAAGGTTTCGGGAGACATCGTATCAGCTACGGTGCAAAAAGGAGCGGAAGCATGATTGAATGTATGAAGAACATGGCAAAGCGTCCGGAGTTTGGACAGTGGATTCCGGTAAGCGAGAAGTTGCCGGATCCGGAAACAGAAGTATTGATAACTGCCAGAAGAAAATATAAGAGTGGAAGGTGTGTAGATACTATCACCACAGCGCTTTACGAAGATGGCAACATTTCGGAACGCGATAGTTGTTGGAACTGGGTAGACATTGACGGCGAGTATGACGAAGAGAATGATTGTTACATCGTCCCGGAAGGATGGTGGGAAAACAGGCATTTTAATCCAGATGAAGTCTACAACAATCTTGTAGATGATGAAGTTATCGCATGGATGCCACTGCCAGAGCCGTATAGGGAGAGTGAGGGAAAATAATGAGTTGCGAAAAAGAATGCAAACTTGGAAAAACATATTGCTGCATGGAGTGCCCGAGCTACGATATATGCCGGGAGAAGCGCAAGAACAGAAAATCGAGCTTTGAAAAAGCGGTGAAGTGGATTGCCGTTAGCATTGCGGTTATCGCCGGAATCAAGATGACAGGATCGGCATGGTGCCTGTGGGCGTTTGCTTTGCCGGTAATGGCAGATTAGGAGGATAAATATGTTAAAAAATGAATGTAGTATAAAAGACACAACTATATTGCGAAATCTTATTTTGGAAAATCCGGATTTACCTGTAATCTTTTTCTGTGGTGAGGATTCGTGGGATGGAGAGCATAAATATACACAAGCGTATGCCTCTTCCGGCGAAATCAAATCACTCACATTATACGGTGATCACTGGATGGACGAGGATGAATATCGTGATAAACTTTCGGATGACCTCGCTGACGAAGAAGAGTATAAAAGTTTATCAGATGAGGATTACGAAAAGGTGATTGATGAAAAAGTCAAGAATACCGAATTTGTTTCAACAATTGTAATTTATGTTGGTTGAATAAACTGAAGTTTTGGAGGAATGAAGATGCCTAAAGCAGTATTGATTATGGATATGCCGGAACAGGTATGCCAGAAATGCACATGGGAAAGAGCAGAGCGAGTAAGCTGAACGGCTACCGAAGTGCGGTAAGCCGGCAGAAAAACGATGTGTATAAGTTCAAGACCAAGAGAGGTAAGAAAAAATAAATCAGAAAGGAGTGAGAGGTTTGCTGGCCAGCGTAAAAGAGCTCTTTACTCCGAGAAATGATGAAAGAAGAATTTAGAAGCCGGGTGTATACGGACAGACCAGATTATGCTGATTTTGATGCACCTGCAAAATTTAATGCCATACAGAGCATTATTGCAAAGAGATTGAGGGAGCATCCGAACGCCATATGTTCGTATTCGGGTGGTTCTGACAGTGATATTATGATCGACCTTATCGAGCGAACACGGAAGATTTTCGATTTGCCACCAGTCAAGTATGCGTTCTTCAATACCGGACTTGAAATGAAAGCTATAAAGGATCATGTGAGGGATACAGCAGAAAAATACGGTGTGGAAATTGAAGAATGCAGACCCAAAGTGAATATTGTGCAGGCGACAAGAAAATATGGCGTGCCGTTTGTGTCCAAGATCATGTCTGCCGGATTGTCGGGATGGCAAAAGAAGAAAATTCCATTATCGATTGCACAGGAATATGATCAGGCCGAGGACAAGACCGCAAAGAGAGAGGAGTTGAGACAGAGATACCCGAATTGTGAGGGAACGATAAATTTCATCTGTTGTTGCAATTCTGACGGAGAGCCAAGACCAAATATTCAGCTGGTTATCAATTCATCGAAGTATATGCGGGATTTTATAGAAGAATATCCACCGGACTTCCCGATAAGCGCAGATTGTTGTGTACACTGCAAGAAAAATGTCGCACATAAGATACAAAAGGATTACGAGATGGTAATTACCGGCGAGCGCAGGGACGAGGGCGGTATGAGATCCGTACCAAGGAAAGATAATACAGCTTTATGCTTCACAGAAACTTCCAGCGGTCAATATCGTCTGAGACCATTGTATTACGTGAGTGATAAGGACAAAGAATGGTACAAGGAATACTACAACATACTGTATTCAGATGCATATGAAGTATACGGACTTACCCGAACAGGATGCTGCGGTTGCCCTATATCGTACAAGGCGGTTGACGATCTGGAACTGATCCGTCCGTATGAACCGAACGTAGTTAAAGCTGCATGGAATATCTTCGGAAAAAGTTATGAGTACAGAAAGAAATACAATGAGTATAAGCAGAAAAGAATGGCGCAGGAGAAAGAAGCTGCTGCCAATGTAGACGGGCAGATGAGCCTGGAAGAATTTATGTAGGGAAAGGAGCCGGGACCTATCCGGATAAAAGGCGCGCCGGGGTCCTTTGAGAGGAAATGAAAGATTTAGGCAATTATGAGTGTGAGGGGCAGATGAGCCTAAAGGATCTGATGGATCTGATTGCTCCGGTTGTTGTGGATAATGAGCCGCCCATCCTGTTATCAGAAGGGCAGACTGTATACAAGGTTGTTCGTGGAGATGTAGAAGAGTGTATCGCCGAGGGAAGAACATGGGTTTGCGGCGAAGATAATAGAGGCTATGACCTCGATAAAGGTATGGCATGGAATACACAGATTGACAAGGTTGTATTTACTGATCTGGAAGCAGCAAAGCGAGTTGCGGAACGATATCTTGCAGAACATGAGCATGTACTCGGAAAAGATATTCGGGCAACTGAAGTTGTGGCATATCGGTATATGTACAATGGTCTTGAGATTGTAAATTTTTATGCGGTACTAGAGAACGGAGATGTTTATTTCCGCTACGGAGGTATGTACGAGCATATCGGAAAGGAAAATGAGATCAAGAAATTTGAAATGGATAGAAAGAAGTGTGTTGAATTTTTCGGGTATGCAGAGTTGAAAGATTTTCAGCCGGAGTATGCGAATATGTACAAATGCGCAAAACGGGGAGCATGGTTATATGCTAAGGCGCAATATGAATTTATAGAGTAGCAGACCGGACAGCTCGATCAAACAGCTATAGCTCCGCCAGCAGTAATGCGGCGGGGCGGAAAATTTTTGCAAAAAAATAAATTTGTAGTACATTGACAATTGAATATTAGAGATGGCGGTGGTATGCTTCTTGGTAGTAATACAAAGGAGGAAGTTTTCGATGGATGAGATAATGATTGGAATAGATTTTATGAAAATTGGATGGGTTGTAGCTGTTCCTCTGATAGTAACCTGCATTATTACATATGCACTTAATTGCAAAATATCGGAGTTTACGTTTGCGTTAATGAAGGCATTTTTTTATGGGATGCTTGAATTTTATATGTGGAGATATGTATGTAAAAAGGGGATAACGGAGATAGGTGTTGTAACGGCTTTCACTTCAATTTTTTGTGGTCTTGAATGTGGAGACAATATTGTAAAGGTTATTTGCATGATAATAGAATATTTTAAGAAATGGGCAAAAATAATAAAAAATAAATAAATATGCACCAACCGTCAAATACGATGGTTGGTATTTTTTTACGCAAAAATTGAAAGGGGGAATGTACTTGGATGAAAAAGAAATATACGAGATCTGCATGAGCGTGGACAGTTTCATAGCTGACCGGCTGACGGAATCTATCGTGCGCGGTACCAGCTACGATATGCTGGAGGCTCACTACGGCATTCTTCCGATCAGCAAGAGTAACTTTTACCGGAGGAAGGGAACAGCACAGTGGCTTATACGGCAGAGGATGGCGCATCTGGTTGAGGGGAAGAACGGGCAGTATATGATTGAGTGGGGGAAGACGTAAAAGGTTTGCATATTGACGATTGTAGTGATATAATTTTTTTATAACAAAAGAGGGGGGAAGAAAAATGATATATGCATTTTGGAACAATAAAGGTGGTACAGGGAAAACAAGCTTATCATTTCAAACTATTACGAGATATGCAGAAGAGCATTTAGAAGAGAATATTTTAGTGATTGATTTGTGTCCACAAGCTAATTTGTCCGAAATATTTTTAGGCGGATTGGTGGGCAATGGTTCGAGCAATTTAAATAGTTTATATGGCGAAAAAAGAAAGTCTGTTGGAGGGTACTTTCAAGATAGATTACCGTCACCATTTACTCTTCCAGCAATAAACACAGATGATTATATTGTTAAGCCTAGAAAATATAATACATCAATTGGCGATAATATTTTTCTATTAGCAGGAGATCCAATTATTGAATTACAGACTAATGCTATTGCGACACTGGCGAATACACAGTTGCCGGGCACCAATACATGGATAGCAGTTATTGATTGGATAAGTGATTTTATTAACATTTTGGGTGGAAAATATAGTACTATTTTTATAGATTGTAATCCAAGTTTTTCGATATATACGCAAATAGCAATATCTAGTGCAGATAGGTTGATTCTTCCAGTTATGGCAGATGATTCATCAAGAAGGGCGTTGCAAAATGCATTTTCGCTAGTATACGGGATAAGAACACCATCAAGCATATATAGTGAATATTCATTTGCGACAAAGCTATATGATGCTGGAAGAAAAATGCCTTTGATTCATTGTATTGTGAAAAATAGATTAACACAATATATGGGAATATCTTCGGCATACCATTCAGTATTGATTTCAATTGACAATGATGTTAGTGATGTTATGAAAAGTAATCCACACATTTTTACGTTCTCTGATATTAAAGATGGAATTGTTAATATTAGAGATTTTCAAACAACGGGAGTCATTGCGTTTGCTGAAGGAAAACCATTTTCAATGGTAAGTACAGGAAAACACAGTATTTTTGGGAGGGAGACACAAATTAGCGGAGAGTATTTAGAAAAATGCAAAGATGCTATTGAGACATTAGTGAAAAAAATCTAAGATTTTACCAACCACCGTTACGATGGTTGGTATTTTTTGCCTTAAATTTGGCACAAATCCACCCCAAACCTATTGTATGATGTTATCAGAAACATTGTAGTGATAATAGATAATACCAGAAAGAGGAGAATGCGGTGGGAGTAGATAAGAAAATATTAGAGCAGTATGTAGATGCGTGCGAGATGATCCGGGAGACGGAGCAGGACATTAAGAGATTGCAGCGTAAACGGCAAACGATTGTGACAGGAAGTGTAAAAGGTTCGATGAATGATTTCCCGTATGCAGAAACACATTTCAAGATTGAAGGAACATCGTTCACATATACGGATGATACGCAGTTGCGTATAGAAGAAAAACTGCTGGAAGAGAGAAAAGCCCAGTCGGAAGAGATCAAACTGCAGGTGGAGCAGTGGATGAATGGCATACCGGTACGGATGCAGAGGATCATCCGGTATAAGTTCTTTGAGGGAATGAGCTGGGAACAGGTAGCTGTAAGAATGGGGAGAAAAAGCACCGAGGGAAGTGTTAAGATGGAGTTTCAGAGATTTATGGATGCTGCGTAAAAGTTTGTTACGAATGTTACACATGTTACGAAAAATCAATGTATAGTATAAACTGCAAGAGGTGAATAAAAGAGCCAAGAGCCATTTGCTTTTTGCAACTCCCCCAACCCAGAGAAGGCGCCCGTTTAATGACGGGTGCTTTCTTGTATGTAAAGAAAAGGTAGGTGATGGTCCTTGCCAAAGGCAAAAGATGCGAGAGCGGACAAAGCCTTTGAAATGTATAAGCAAGGGCTTAAGCTGATAGAGATTGCAAACCAGCTCGGGATAGCTGAGGGAACTGTGCGGAGCTGGAAGAATCGGTATAAGTGGGATGATGGTGGTAATGCAACGTTGCAAAAGAAAGAAAAAAAGGAACGCAACGTTGCGAAAAAGATTGCAACACAAACTAATGATGCATCGTGGGTAGAGATAGAACATGAATATGTGACTGACATAAGCAGAAAGCCTTGCAGTTTAGAGGATTTGGCAAGGAAGTATTCGATTCCGATTCAAACCATCAAAGACCAGTCGGCAACAGGAAAGTGGTCAGATAAAAGAGCTGAATACAAACTAAAGACAAACCAAAAGCTGATAGAAAAATCTTCTGATGCGGATGCAGACAGGATAGTACGCCTTTTATCCATTGCAGATAAGGCGGCAGAGAAAGCAGAACAGGCACTAGGCGAACTGGAACAGTATGTTGTGCGAGACAAGAAAAAGGTCAAGACGGTTGAATATAAAGATAATACAGCCATCGGGAAGCCTACCAAGGAAATCATAGATGAGACGGAGCACATCAACATTGCAAGCGGCCCCATTGATAGATTGGGGTTATCCCAAGTGACCGGAGCGTTAAAGAATCTTAAGGAAATTTATATGATACCGGCAACACTTGAAAAACAGAGTGCTGAAACAGCACTGCTAAAAGCTAAGGTGCAGACCGATGATGAGGAAGAGACTGCGGATGACGGATTCTTAGAAGCGCTGCAGGGAAGTGCCGCGGAGGATTGGATGGATGAAGAAAATTAAGCAGACATTCAAATTCAAGCCCTTTTCTAAGAAACAGCGCATGGTATTAAATTGGTGGTGCGATACATCACCAGTTAAGGATATGGATGGCATCATTGCCGATGGGGCAATCCGTTCCGGTAAAACGGTATGTATGTCGTTGTCCTTTGTGATGTGGGCGATGACACAATTTAACGGTCAGAACTTTGGTATGTGCGGAAAGACAATCGGCTCTTTCCGGCGTAACGTACTGTTCTGGCTTGAAGTGATGTTACGGAGCCGCGGCTATACTGTAGCAGACCATAGAGCTGACAATCTGGTCGTTGTGACAAGAGGAGAGACGACCAATTACTTTTATATATTTGGCGGCAAAGATGAGCGTTCACAAGACCTTATCCAGGGTATTACCTTGGCTGGGGTCTTTTTTGATGAAGTGGCGCTGATGCCGGAAAGCTTCGTGAACCAGGCAACCGGACGATGCTCTGTTGAGGGATCGAAGTATTGGTTCAACTGTAACCCGGACGGACCGTATCATTGGTTCAAGACGGGATGGATTGACAAAGCAACTGGATATCTAGGGAAAAAGAAAACACAGGAGATAAGAGAAAAAGCTGCAGCAGAGAACCGGGATCCGGGATTAAAAGAGATTTTATATCTGCATTTTACGATGGATGATAATTTATCTCTGTCGGAGAAAATCAAGGAAAGATACCGCAGTATGTATACAGGTGTATTCTACCGGCGGTATATCCGTGGCTTGTGGGCGATGGCAGAGGGCATTATCTACGATATGTTCGACACTGCCAAGCATGTGATATCGAATCTGTCTGGTCTGGTCAACGAAAATTACTATGTATCCTGCGATTATGGTACACAAAATGCCACGGTATTCCTGCTGTGGTGTAAAGAACGATCTGGACGGTGGGTGTGCTGCCGCGAGTATTATTATTCCGGCCGAGATGAGGAAAGACAGAAAACGGATAGTGAGTATGCGGATGATCTGGAGCAGTGGCTTGGTGGTATAAAGCCGGTGAAGATCATTATAGATCCATCGGCAGCGTCCTTCATTGCGGAATTGAAAAAGCGCGGCTATGCGATCAAGAAAGCAAAAAATGATGTGTTGGATGGAATCCGGTTTGTGGCATCGTTGCTGAATCAGGGGAAAATCGCCATCAGTGACCAGTGTCCGAATATAATCAAAGAGTTTGGGTCGTATATCTGGGATCAGAAAGCATCTGAGCGTGGCGAGGATAAACCGGTAAAGCTGCACGATCATGCGATGGATGCTCTTCGGTATTTCTGTTATACGATTATTCGCAAGCCGGGCGGCATCAGCATTTTAAAATAGAGGTGAGAACATGGAACTTGAGGTAATGAAAAAACTCATAAGAAAATACGAACCGGGGCATACACGATTTTCCTTGCGGGCGATGCAGGCGGAGCGGTACTACCGGAATGAAACGGATATTCTGGTGAAAGTCAAGTCCGAAGACGAGAAAAAGAAAGAGGATTCTGATAACCCTCTGCGTAATGCAGATAACCGGATTCCCCGGAACTTTCACGGACTCATCGTAAACCAGAAAGCCGCTTATATGTTCACGGCACCGCCGCTTTTTGATATTGGGAATGAGCATGGAAATGAAGTCGTGACAGAAGTACTCGGTGATGAATACCGGAAAAACTGCATGGAGCTGTGCGTCAATGCTGCCAATGCATCGGTGGGATGGATTCATTACTGGGAGGATGAATATGGAACATTCCAGTGGGCGGTAGTTGACAGCAAGCAGATTATCCCGATCGAATCTCACAATCTGAAAAAGACACTGCTTGGTGTTCTTCGTATGTACGATGAAATCGACGAAGAGACAGGAGATACCTATGCAATCTATGAATATTGGGATAAGGAAAGCTGTTGGTCATTCCGACGGAAGAGCGGAGATACCTTGGATGATGGGCTGTTCTACTACAACACTTTCATGGCGCCGGATACTGGCGATTTTACCGCAGAATATCGGCATGAATTCGGAGAGGTGCCGTTTGTTCCATTCCCGAACAACAACACGAATACGAATGATCTGAAAAACATTAAGCCGCTGATAGACGTATACGACAAGGTCTACAGCGGTTTTATCAATGATTTGGATGATATTCAGGAATTGATAATTGTCCTGTCCGGGTATGGCGGCACGGACCTCAATACGTTTCTGGCAGATCTAAAAAAATACAAGACCATTAAGGTGGACGGTGATGAGGGCAGCAACCCGGGGGTGAGTACACTCAACATTGAGATTCCGATTGAAGCCCGCAACAGCGTGTTAGAAGCCACCAGAAAGGCTATTTTTGAACAGGGGCAGGGATTTGATCCGCAGCCGGAGAACTTTGGAAATCAGAGTGGAGAAGCGCTTAAATTCATGTACTCGCTGCTTGAAATGAAAGCCGGGCTGACGGAGACGGAGTTCCAGCTTGGGTTCGCCCGTCTGGTAAGAGCGATATGCCGCCATGAGGGAATTGATTGCAAGAAAATTATCCAGACATGGACCCGCACTTGTGTAAAAAATGACACGGAGCAGGCACAAATTTGCAAGGATTCGGTTGGGATTGTCAGTAAAAAGACGATTCTTAAAGCGCATCCGCTTGTCGAGGATGTAGACGCTGAATTGAAGCAGTTGGAGAAAGAGGCACAGGAAGCACAGGAGAAGGCAGATGCTTACGCCGGTGCTTTTGATGCATCTAAAAATAGCACTGAAACAGATAGCAATGAGAAAGCAGATGCCGAGCAGTGAAATGAGGTGATTGCATGGGAGAACGGACAAGTGAATACTGGCAGGAGCGCTTCCGGCAGTTGGAAGAATCACAGCATGATACGTCCGTTCAGACCGTGCAGGAGATTGAGCAGGAGTTCCGGCGGGCAGAGCAGGCGCTTGACGGGAAGATAAATGCCTGGTATCAGCGTTTTGCTGCCAACAACGGCATTTCAATGGTGGAAGCCAGACGTTTGCTTAACAGTGACGAACTGGAAGAGTTCCGGTGGGATGTGCAGGATTATATTAAATACGGGCGAGAGAATGGCATAAATCAGCAGTGGGCAAAACAGCTTGAGAACGCATCCGCAAAGGTGCATATCAGCAGATTGGAAGCTCTCAAGGTGCAGACACAGCAGGAAATTGAAAAGCTGTACGGAAATTATTATGATTCCATCGATGAACATATCACAAATCTGTATACATCCGGATATTACCATACCGCATACGAAGTGCAGCGAGGTATCGGTGTTGGTTGGCAGATGCAGAGCTTTAATCCGGAAAAGGTTAATGACATCATACATAAGCCCTGGGCGGTGGATGGACGCAACTTCTCGGACCGCATTTGGACGGATAAAACGAAGCTGATTAACAATATGCACGATTCCTTAACGCGGATGTGCATCACCGGAGAATCGCCGGATAGAGCTATACGGGAAATATCCCAGAACATGAAAGTGAGCAGGTCACAGGCGGCGCGAATTGTTCAGACGGAATCAGCCGCTTTTTCTGCTAAGGCACAGGAAACGTGCTTTTCTGACCTTGGGGTGGAGGAGTTCGAGGTGGTAGAGACATTGGACAGCCACACTTGCCCCACCTGCGGGGAGATGGACGGGAAGCACTTTCCGATGAAAGACTATAAGATTGGTGTTACCGTGCCGCCGTTTCATCCAAATTGCAGGGGGTGTACCTGTCCGTACTTCAATGATGAATTTACCACGGGGGAAAGAGTTGCGCGCGGGGCAGATGGCAAGAAGTATTATGTGCCGGAGAACATGACGTATGAGGAGTGGAAGAAAAATTTTGTTTACACTGATTGGAAAACTGCCGACATAAAGATTCCGAGTGACATTATGAATATTTCTGGAATGACACCAGATTATGCAGATGCTATAGAACGTGTGTATGAAAAAATGAAAAAGGAGTACATTGTAAATTTTCAAAATGTCACGGTTGAAAATTGGGGAGCAAAGAAGCCTGATGTTCCATTCTTTTGCCAGTATTATGAGGAAAATGGGAAACATATGGCGAAATTGGTGGTTAATTCGAGATATGATTTTTCTGGATTTGATGCTATTATAAAGGCAGGGTATGAGTATAAGTATTTTGCGGAAAAGCGTATTGAAGATTATATTGAACATGAGATAGTGCACATATTGACGGGGCAAGATATTGAAAGTGTAGAGGATTTCAACGCATTTTTTGAAGAGGTAAAAGACTTATATGTACCTGGAGTTTCTGGTTATTCGGATGAGGTGCAGAATGGATTTGAAACGCTTGCGGAAGCATATGTTAAGATAAAAAATGGCGAAGATGTTCCAGAAAAAGCAAAAGAATATGTCGATCGATATATAGAAAGGTGGAAACGGTAATGCTTAGAATTCCATACTGTTTATCATGTTCAAATTGCATGCCGGGTATGCGCTGCGACGCATATCCAGATGGTATTCCAACTGAGGTATTACATACAAAGAAAATAGATGGAGAGATATGCAGAGATAATATAGGGTTTAAAAAGAAACAAGATATACCACCAGCCGATAATGGTTAGGTGGTATTTTTATACCCCAAATTAGTAATAACAGGACAACCGGAAATTTATGAACCGAACGGTGCAGAGGTGACGCCAAGTAGGTTCCTCCGGCAGTCCTGTTTTTATATTGTCCGAAAGCCTTATGACGTTTAAACTGCGGCAATTTGCCCTTATGCATGGCATCAAAACTGCATACTGCTTGTGGAGACACCACGCTTAAAAACGGTGCAGGAAAGGAAACTATGGAATTTTTAAAAGACATTTTAGGCGAGGATCTCTATAAGCAGGTGTCAGATACCGTCAATGCCTATAATGGAAAGCCGGAGAATAAGGATAAGCAGGTAAAGCTTGCAGACCTTGGATCTGGTCAGTATGTTGACAAAGGCAAGTATGATACCGCCGTGGCAGAAAAAGAGAATCTTGCCGGTCAGATTGAGACGCTCAACACAACTATCGGAGATTTAAAGAAGAACAATGCCGATAACGAGACGTTACAGACCACTATTGCCAATCTGCAGGGAGAACTCAAAAAACAGCAGACTGCAAGCGAGGAGATTGCAAAGACCTATGCGCTGAAAGATTCCCTCACAAAGCAGGGCGTACTTGATCCGGATTATCTGATCTACAAAGCCGGCGGCCTTGAGAAGTTCAACTTTGACAAGGAAGGAAAGCCGATTGGCGTGGAAGAGGTTGTGAAGCCATACAAAGATGATGCGGCTATGGCTCACCTGTTTAAGCAGGAACAGCAGAAACCACCGTACAACCCCAAAGATGGGGGCGCAGGCGGTGTGACGAATCCATTCGCAAAAGACACTTTTAATCTGACCGAACAGGGACGTATGTTAAAAGAAAACCCGGCGCAGGCAAAAGAACTTGCCGCAGCGGCCGGAGTAACACTGTAAGAAAGAGAGGTAACTATTTATGGCAATTACAAAGATTGCAGACGTAATTGTACCGGAGCTTTTTAACCGGTATGTAATCAACAGAACGATGGAGCTGTCCGCGTTCTTCCAGAGCGGAATCGTGGTAAACAGCCCGGAATTTGACGCACTGGCAAGCGAGGCAGCCAGAACACACAATATGCCGTTCTTCGAGGATTTACAGGGAGAATCCGAGGCAATCCTTGAGGATGTGAAGATGACCGCAAAGAAGATCGGTTCCAACAAGGATGTATCCACCACAATCTACAGACAGAATATGTGGGGAGCAAGTAATCTTTCCGCGGCGCTGGCCGGAGCTGATCCGATGAAAGCTATCGGTGATCTGGTGGCATCCTACTGGGCAAGAGATATGCAGAAGGAGCTTATCTCAATTCTTGCCGGAGTGTTCGGCACTACTACTGCGGGGGCAGAGGGAACACCGGCGGCGGAAACCAGAATGGCAGATCATATTCTTGACCTTACCACCGGAAAAACGGATGCGGCAAAGCAGATCAGCGCATCTGCGTTTATTGACGCATGCCAGCTGCTCGGCGACGCGCAGGCGCAGTTATCCGGCGTAGCGATGCACTCGGCGACAAAGTCTTTTCTGAAAAAGCTGAATCTGATCGAGACAGAGCGTGATTCTACGGATGTTGAGTTTGACACCTATCAGGGTAGACGCGTGACCGTGGATGATGGCTGCCCGGTAACTTCCGGTGGCGTGTATACGACATACCTGTTTGGCAATGGTGCGGTAGCTTACGGCAATGGTTCTCCAGTAGGATTTGTTGCTACGGAGGTTGATCGTGACAAGCAGACCGGTGGTGGTATTGATTATCTTATCAACCGTAAGGCGTTCATCCTGCATCCGAGAGGAATTGCGTACACCGGAGCAAAGCGTGAGCATGTGGAGACACCGCTTCGTACAGAGCTTGCAATGGCGGAGAACTGGAAACCGGTATATGAGCCGAAGCAGCTTAGAATTGTAGCAATCAAGCATAAGATCGGTTAGGAGGCGCGGTATGGCAGAGGAAAGCAAGCTGACAGTCGAAAGGCTGTCGGCGCTTCTCGGGATAAGCGACCCGGATGAGACAGTGAAAGTCCACTTGGAGTTTGCGCTTGAAAATGCAGAGGATACGGTAAGAAACTACTGCCATATCGACGAGATTCCGGCAGGGCTGGAAACCACGGTACTGCGCATGGCGATGGATATTTACCGGAATGAGCATATGGGGAGTGCTGATATACCACAGACGGTTTCTTCGGTGCAGATCGGCGATACAACAACTTCTTTTAAGACTTCCGCAGCGGAGTTCTCGGAAAGCCTTATGAAGAATTACAAGCCGGTGCTGAACCGTTACCGGAAGGTGGTGTTTTGATGGATATGGTCAGAATGGCAATTGAAGCCATGTATGAAGATACCTGCACGGTTGTGGAACACCGTAAGACCAAGGAAAAGGGCGTTGTGACATACACGGACACCGTGGTCTTGGAAAATCAGCCGTGCAAGCTGTCGTTTGAGACGATCGCACAGGCAGAAAAGACCGATGCGGCATCTCCGGTAGCGCAGGCGGTAAAGCTGTTTGTTGCGCCGGAGGTGGAAATCAAGAGCGGCTCCAAGATCATCGTGACACACTGTGGCAATTCCACGGAGTACACCAGGAGCGGCGTTCCGGGGATGCACCCGACGCATCAGGAAATTATGCTGGATTTATTTAAGGAGTGGGCTTGATGGGAAATACAAAGGTTGATCTGAAACAATTGGAGGAGTTCCGGGATAGAGTTCAGAAAGTTGCCGATGAGGAACAGCAGAGAGCGTTCATGGAAGCCTGTGCCAAGGAGTTGGCAGCACGATTGCTGGCAAAGGTTATTAAGCGTACTCCGGTAGGGGATTATTCTGGAGAAGCATATGAGTGTAAAGGAAAGGATATGAACTTTACTCATATGGGAAATAAAGTTTCTGGAAAGACAGGCGGAACGCTTAGGCGAGGGTGGACTACGCAGGCAGAAGGAAGTGGTGCGGAAGGATTGGATTCAAAAAGTGCAGTGCAGTTCGTGGACACTTTAAAAGTAAATCATTTCGGTGATACTTATGTGATTGAGGTACGAAACAGCGTAGAGTATGCCAGCTATATTGAGTTTGGGCATAGGAAAGCAAATCATAAGGGCTGGGTGCCTGGACACTACATGCTTACCATGTCCGAGAAAGAAATCCGCGATGCGGCACCAGGGGTTCTTCGGAAAAAGCTCAATAAGTGGCTGAATGAGGTGTTTGCATGATCAACGAAGTTTTAAAGGGCATCACAGATGCCTTATATGCCGCATTTGGCGATGACTATGAAATCCATACAGAAGCATCGATGCAGGACATGGAAGAGCCTGCATTTTTTGTGCGCTGCATCAATCCGGATGTGCCGCGAGGGCTTACCGGCCGCAGAAAAGCCACATTGCTTTTTATCGTGCAGTATTTTCCGGAAAGTGACGAGCCAAAGAAAGAGATCAATACCGTTTACGAACGTTTGAGCGAGTGCCTGGACCTCATAGAGGTAGAAGGTAAAATGGTGCGCGGTACGATCGAATGTAAGGACATATCGGACGATGTGATGTCGGCAACGGCAGAATATACGTTATTCCTGGGGCAGAGCCAGAAAGATGCGTATATGGAAGAATGCGAAGTGAAAGGAGAGGTAAACAGTGGCAGAAGCAGTTAATAAGGTTACTTATACCAAAGAGCAGATCATTGGTTCCAAGAAATATGCGGGCAGGGCGGATCTCCTGTCGGCATTACTGGAACCGGGAAAATCTTATACGCTTGAGGAAGTGGATAAGAAAATGGAAAAATACATGAAAGGAGCGGTGCGATAATGTACGGAGGTGGACAGTGGACAACCCAGAATAAGGTTTTGGGTGGTGCTTATATCAATTTTATTTCGGCGGCGCGCGTGACCACGAATCTGTCAGAACGTGGCGTGGCATCCATGCCTCTTGAACTTGACTGGGGTGCAGATAACGTGATGATGGAGGTGGCGCAGGAAGATTTCATTAAGAATTCGCTCACGCTGTTCGGTTATGCCTATACAGATGATAAGATGCAGCCGTTACGCGAACTGTTTACGCATGCGACAAAGGCTTATATCTATAAGCTGACATCGGGCGGCGCAAAGGCGGAAAACACCTATGCGACAGCGAAGTGCTGCGGAATCCGCGGCAATGATCTGAAGGTTGCTATTGCGGCGAATGTGGACGGAGATGGCTTTGACGTGAAGCTGTATCTGGATACGCAGCTTGTGGATTCCCAGACGGTAGCATCCGCGGCAGATCTGAAAGAAAATGCCTGGGTTACATGGAAAGAAACCGCACTTGAAGCAACGGCAGGCGTTCCGCTGGCAGGCGGTACGAATGGGACGGTCAATGGTGAGGTGCACCAGAAATACCTGGATCTCTTGGAATCATATACCGTGAATACGATCGGCGCGAGTGTGAGTGATGCTACCACGGCGAAACTGTACGCCGCATTTGCAAAGCGTATGAGGGACAAGGTCGGGGCGAAATTCCAGGCAGTCCTGTATAACTGCGCGGCGGATTATGAGGGCGTCATCAATGTGAAGAACAGCCCGGATGTGATTCCGTGGGTTGTGGGTCTGGAGGCGGCGTGCGGGGTTAATGCAACCTGTACCAACGCGATCTATGACGGGGAGCTTGAGATTGACACCGCCTATACGCAGACACAGCTTGAGAATGCTGTGAAAGCCGGTGAATTCGTCCTGCACAGTGTGGGAACGGAAGTGCGTGTCTTAGAGGATATCAATTCTCTTGTGACACTTACGGAGGATAAAAACGAACTCTTCCAGAGCAACCAGACGATCCGTGTGCTGGATCAGATCGCGATGGATATCGCATCGCTGTTCAACACGAAGTATCACGGCAAGGTTCAGAACAATGAATCTGGTCGTGTCAGCTTATGGAATGATATTGCATCGCATCATAAGCAGTTAGAGCAGCTTGGAGCAATCGAGAATTTTTCGGAGGATGATGTTGTGGTTTCCGCCGGAAGCGAGAAGCGCGGCGTATATGTGGAAGATAAGGTGACGATCGTCAATGCAATGTCACAGTTGTATATGACGGTCGTGATTGAGTAGGAGGTAAAGAGATGCTTAACGCTTATATGAATGAACAGGATGTACCGTCTGCAAAAGAGGCGGAAGCTTTTGTCACGGTTGGCGAACAGAGATATAATCTGCTGAACGCAAAGAATTTTGAGGGCAAGGCAAACATCAGCACCAAGGAGATCCCGGTGCTGGGAAAGATCATCTCCGGCAGGAAGCCGACCGGAATGGTCGTGCAGGCAAAAATGACGGTCTACAAATGCTCGGAGATGTTTGACCGGATCGTAACCGAGTACAAAAATACCGGTCATCTGCCGGTGTTTGAATTGCAGACAACAAACAATGATGCGGCTACCTGCATGGGGCGCAGTACAAAGGTTTATCACAACTGCGTGATCGACGGAGATGTGCTGCTGTCAATGTTTGATGCCGAGGGTGGATTTGTCGAGCAGGAGATCAATTTCTATGCTGCGGATTATTCCAGCCCGGAATCCTACAAGGAGCCGTCCTACCTGTAACAAGTCAGCGGCGGCGGGAGACTGCCGCCAATTAAGAGATTGAGGAGAAAAAACATATGGGAAACTTAAAAGCATTTTTGAAACAGAATAAGAAAGCCAAAAAGACAACGCAGTTTGCTGCCACAAAGTCACTGTGTGATGAGAACGGTGATCCGTTACTCTGGACGATCAGACCTCTGTCCACAAAAGAATCTGCGGCAATCCGGGATGAATGTACGATTGAGGTGCCGGTAACTGGCAAGCCTGGACTGTATCGGCAGAAGGTTAATACGGATGAGCTTCTGAGAAAAATGATTTGCGCCGCGGTTGTGGAGCCGGATCTGCACAATGCAGAACTGCAGGATTCCTATGGCGTTATGAGTGCAGAGGCATTGATTGTGGAAATGGTCGACAACCCGGAAGAGTTCGGTGAGCTTGCCACATTCGTGCAGGAATACAGCGGCATCGATGAGACGCTGCAGGAGAAGGTTGACGAGGCAAAAAACTAATCAATGGCGGCGACGGTGAAGCGGCATATGCGCATTATTGCTTGCAGAAGTTTCACTGGCTGCCGTCATTCTTTTCTGAATTGGATCGGAATGAGAAAGCTTTTGTGATTGCGTCCATAGATCTTCGGGTCGAGGAAGAGAAGCGCAAGGCAAAAGAAATCCAGAAGTAGGAGGTAAGAGGATGTCAAGTATTCAGACTGCGATAGAGTTGTCGGACCGTATGTCTGCGCCGCTCTACAATATCTGTACGGCGGTGAATATGGTGATAAGCAATTTTGAAGCGCTGGAATATGCATCAAGCACCGCGATTGATACGTCGTCGATGGAAGAGGCGCGGCAGATGCTTGCCGATGGTATGGTGGGTTTACAGGACATCACAAGCGCTACGGAGAGCGCGCGCCGGAAACAGGAGGAATACAACCAGAAGATACAGGCTGGATCACAGCATACGGATGTGCTCGTGAATAAGGTGAAAACGCTTGTCGGAGCGTATGTTGGCATTTCTACGGTAAAAAACGCACTGGATCTGTCGGATGAACTCACGCAGACCACGGCGCGCCTTGATATGATGGTGTCGCAGTATAATGCGTTGAATGGGACGATGCAGACGACAGATGAACTCTCGCAGATGATCTTCCTGTCGGCGCAGAATTCCAGGGCGTCTTATATGGATACAGCTGCATCGGTGGCGAAACTCGGAAATAATGCCCGGGATGCTTTTGCATCGACCGGCGAGATTGTGCAGTTCGCGGAGTTGGTAAATAAGCAGTTTACGATAGCCGGGGCGTCGGCAACAGAATCGTCCAATGCGTTTTTGCAGTTGACACAGGCGTTAGGGTCTGGCGTGCTCCGTGGCGATGAGTTGAACAGTATCTTCGAGCAGGCGCCGAACTTGATCCAGACTGTGGCTGATTACATGGATGTTCCAATCGGTAAGATCCGGGAAATGGCATCAGATGGACAGATCACCGCGGATATTGTAAAGAACGCAATGTTTGCAGCGGCAGATGATATAGATGCAAAGTTCAACTCCATGCCGATGACCTGGGGACAGCTATGGACATATTATTCCAATCAGGCACTTATGACATTTCAACCGGTACTACAGCGGCTGAATGAGATGGCAAACGATCAGCATATGCAAACGGCATTGACCGGAATTATGAATGCCCTGTCCGGGGCGGCAACGATCGCTTTGAATGTGATCGATGTAATGGTAACGGGCGGGGCGTATATCGTGGACAACTGGTCAATGATCGCACCGGTTATAGGTGGAGTAGCGGCGGCACTGGCGGCGTATGCAACGTATTTAGGGGTTGTAAAAACGGTAGAGGCAGTCAGTACAGGAATAAAAGTTGCCCTGTGTTTGGCATCATACGCGCATGCAGCTTTTACGAAAAAGGAAGCATCAGAAACTGCTATAGCTACAGCAACCCAATATGGGTTTAATACGGCATTATTGGCGTGTCCGCTTACATGGATTGTGGCAGCGATTATTATTGTTATAGCGGCAATATATTTGGTTGTTGCAGCAATTAACAAAACACAACATACCGCCTATAGTGCGACCGGGGTTGTAGCTGGAATATTTGCCACACTGGGAGCACATATAATTAACACGTTTGTTGTTCCGGCATGGAATGGGTTTGCCACGTTGGCGAATTTTTTCGGGAATGTATTTAATAATCCTGTCGCGGCAGTAGAGGTGATGTTTTATGATCTGTGTCTTACAGTCCTTGGATATATCTCGAATCTTGCGAGTGCGATACAGACACTTTTGAACAAAATACCGGGAGTTGAAGTCGATATTACCAGCGGTTTAGATGGATTCTACTCAAAGTTGGAAGAGGCACAGCAGGCGGTCAAGGATAAGTCAGGCTGGGTTGAGCAGGTCGGCAAGATGGATTATGTCGATTATCAGACTGCATACAACAAGGGATATGATTTCGGACAGGGCATGGAGAACAGAGTAAAGAATTTCTTTGGTGGAACAAAGGATGATAATTCTGATAACAGCGGAGCATTAGGCAGTTATGGAGCCGCATCTGATATGGCTGCGAATGTTGCCAACATAGCAGGTGATACATCGAGCATCTCGGATTCGCTGGATGTTTCGGAAGAGGATCTGAAGTATCTGCGAGATATTGCGGAGCAGGAAGCAATCAACCGTTTTACGACGGCGGAGATCAAGGTGGATATGTCCGGTATGAGCAATACTGTGCATAATACCAATGATCTGGACGGTATTGTGGACGGATTGACCACGCGAGTATTGGAGGCGATGGAAATAGTCCGGGATGGAGCCTAAATATCGACAAACGCAGAAGGGAGGTGTATAATAATTTCACAAATTATTAGGGAGGAACTATTATGGGGTTATTTGGTAAGAAAGATCAAGCTAAGGAATATACAGATATCGTGCATGTTGTAGGGTTGCCAATCCCAGAAAATTGTAAATGCAAAGTTATGCTTAAAACTCAGGAAATGGTAATTTCCGGGGCTGGGACAGAAATGACATTATTGTATGAAAAAATACATAATGTTGATTTTCAGATGGATATTGATGAAAGCATATATCAGAAAAGCAGTTTGGCGAAAGGAATTGTTGGAGCAGCAACTTTTGGAGTGGCAGGAGCGGTGCTTGGTTCTGCACCAAAGACAAAAACAAAACGTGAGGTAAAATGCTATGCAATTGTGACATATCAAAATGCAGATGGTGAAGCACAGACGTTTGTTTTAAGAGATGAATATCCTAATACTCAAAAATGTGCAAAGCTGATAGAGCAATTAAAACCCAAAATTACAGCTAAGATGAATAGAGTGGAATTATAAAGATAGAGAATCCCCGCTTACATGACGTAGGCGGGGATTTGGTTATTCTGGGACGTCAGGAACTATTTTTGTACCATTCGGATAAGTACAAGATGTTTGATTAAGGACTTTTTCTTTCCAGAGAGAGTAAAGTTCATCATCTATAGTGCCATTTTTATATAGAGTTCGCATTTTGTTCCATTCATCAATATATCCATCAAGTAAACCACTCAAAAAGCAAATTTCGTGAACTTCTAATTCTTGCAGATCCGGATATTCGTTTGGATTAAATATATTTTGATTGATGACTTCTCTGTTAGAAAAGATTTCTAATGGTGTGTTTTTCTCTATGTCAAAAAGCAATTCTAAAACATCAGACATAGCCGTTATTTCTGACTGTTTACGTGATGACAGACCGCAAAGCCAATCTATAGAAACATTATAAGTTTCGGCAATTCGGTATACTGTATCAATAGATGGAGATTTCGCTCCACTTTCATAGCTAGAAATTGCCATTGCAGAAACACTGATAGATTCACCAAAGTCTTTTTGGGAAAGAGAGTGTTCCTGGCGTAGTTTCTTTAAGTTAGTGGAAAAAATACTTTTGTCTGTAGCCATATGAAGGACCTCCTTTGAATATAGGATACAACAAAGTATTGTAAAACGCAACAAAACAAACCAATATAATCAAACGTATATAATATACACAAAAGGGTTGACAGTAAACCTGCATGGTGGTAGTATGAAACTCACAGGAGGTGAGAAGATGGAATTAAACGCAAAAAAGTTACGATTTATCATGGCACGAAAAGAAGTGGGAGTACGTGAATTAGCTGAAAAGGCGGGCATATCGGCAGCAGCGGTTTCGAGATATACTCGAGGAATTACGAAACCATCAATAAAATCGCTTGGTAAAATCGCAAATGCACTAGATGTAGAGGTGGAAGAAATTATTGAAGATGAAAAAGAAAAAGAGTAAACACCCACCGACCAAAGTTCGTGTTTACTCAAAACAAGAAACCCGCAAACGGAATCTCTATGTTCATAATAAGAGATTCTAGCCTAAAAATCAAGGAGAAATTAAATTATGAACGAATTAATGGAACAGGTAAACAAGACACCTATCGAGATTGCACTTGACATTGATGAAGATGGAATGACTACGGCAAGAAAGCTGTATGCGTTCTTGGAGTTAGACAGCCGCAACTATTCAAGATGGTGCAAAAGCAACATCAGTGAAAACGAATTTGCCGATGAAAACGTTGATTATTGGGCATTCGTCATTAATGAAGAATGGGGTGGACAGGCTACAACTGATTACAAACTGACAGCCCATTTCGCAAAGAAACTTTCTATGAAGGGGAACGGCGAGAAAGCAGAAGAAGCGCGTGAGTACTTTACACATTTGGAGGAACGTGTGAAACAGAAAGCCATTGACTTTTCACAGCTTTCGCCAGAACTCCAAATGTTCAGCAGAATATTTCAATCGGTTGCAGAGCAGCAGTTAGAACAGAAGCGACAGGCAGAAAAAGTGGAACAGCTCGATAAAAAGGTCGACTCCATTAAGGATGTAATCGCACTGAATCCGAATAGTTGGAGAACGGACAGCGCAAAGATTATCAATAAAATTGCTTTGCAGATGGGAGGATATGAGCACATAAAGGCTGTTCGAGAAGAAAGTTATAAACTTTTGGAAGAACGCATGGGAGTGGCATTGAGCATACGGCTTAGCAATAAGAAGAAAACACAAGCATTGAACGGCGTAAGCAAGTCCAAGATAGACAAACTTAATCAGTTAGATGTAATCGCCGACGACAAAAAGCTCATTCAAGGTTATGTATCCGTTATTAAGGATATGGCAATCAAGTATGGGGTTACGGAGGTGGCTGCATATGTATAATTTCTATGTGATTGAGGGCAAAAAACTCATTAACTATAAACCTGGTTACGAGCAGTACACAAGGGCATTTACTCGGGTGGAAGAGGAACTGGAACAAAAAGCAGGGGGAATTTCATTAGAACAGTTAAAAAGATTATCCCCGGAGTTATTTGTTCGGAGCCTGTATTTATTCATAAAATATGTACCGGTGGCTTACGAAAAAGTTGAAAAAAGTAATCTTGAAGAGGAAATGATACAATATTTCTGGGCATTTATCGAGTCAGTAAGTGCCAGAATAGGATGTCTTACTCCACAGGAATTTGTCCGGTTGTTCCCGATAACTAAGGAATATGATGGCGAAAAGTATGGCATGAAAGATTACTTTTATACTGCACAGAAGATTAAAGCGATGCCGGATGAACCTATTGGAGAGGAGAATGTAAGCGAATTTTTATTCAATTACTGCAATAGGGACATTGAAGAGTATATGGTTACTTGGATGGGAATTGTGAATAGACTGCATATGCTCAATGGCGGGCGAGACATAACACTTGAATTTTTTGAGGATATTGGGATGCCAGTACATACATTCCATGAGGAAGCAGGATATATGGTTAACGATGAAACAGGCGAGCGATTCAAAATCAAGAAATCTACTAAGAGGGCAAGAAAATTGTTTAGCGTGGTATCTGATTAGTAGGAGGTGCAATATGGATAGAACGGCATTAAAGGAACGTGAGAAAATTATTGAGTTAATGAGCAGCGAGGCGGACAATCAACCAATGGCAAGCCAGAGAGTAATAGAAGCACGAGATGTTCTTGATGATGCGCTAGAAGAATATATTGTTGCCGTGCAGGAAGATGCTTTTTACTGGGGATACATGACAGCTATGAAGCGGTGCGAGAAAGCTGGGGTGGTAAGATGACAGAAGTAGAGAGAATGACAGTGGAACTGTTAGAAGAAATGGATGATATGTCACCGGAGGATATTGAGAATTTCAGAAGGGAATGGTTTGAAAAGTTAGAGCCGGAGCAAATTCGCAATGAAAAGGTTGACGACTATGTTAATGCTGTGTGTGATGTGGCAATTAGCAGAGCAAAGAAGAGACTTGAAGTAGCATAAGGTAATTAGAGAGCTTGGAAACAGGCTCTCTTTTTATATATTATTTTTAATAGGAAAGGAGGAATGACCGTGGCATACAGATTGTATATGGATGGCATTTTATTTCCCGTTACGCCGTCCAAGATCACCATGAAAATTAACGGCAAAAATGAAACGGTCACACTGATCAATGAGGGGGAAGCCAATATTTTAAAAAGCCCCGGTCTGACGGACGTGGATTTTGAGCTGCTGCTTCCGGCTGTACAGTACCCGTTTGCGGTGTATCCGAACGGATTTCGTCCGGCAAAATACTATCTGGACAAGCTGGAAGCGCTGATGAGCGCCAAGAGTGCATTTCAGTATGTGGTCACGCGAACGGATGGGACGAATCAGCGTTTGTTTGATACCAGCATGAAGGTATCGATTGAAAGCTACGACATCGTGGAGGACGCGGGGGAGGGGCTGGATGTAACGGTAAAAGTAAAGCTCCGGCAGTACCGGGAATTCACAACCAAGGCGTGTACGATTGACATTTCGCTTCCGAAGCCGAGAGCTGCAATGCAGGCAGCAAGAGCGGCATCATCCAACGCGCCGTCCGGCGGGTCTTACACGGTGAAAAAGGGGGATTGCCTGTGGAAGATTGCAAAGCAGTATTATGGGAATGGAAGCAAGTGGGGAACGATTTACAATGCTAATAAGTCGGTGATCGGCGGGAATCCGAATCTGATCTATCCGGGGCAGGTACTTGCCATTCCGGCGGCGTAGGAGGGACATATGTACGAGTTATTGATACAGCATGATAGCACGGCGTATATGCCGCCTGTGAAAGAAGAGGTGAAGGTTACGACGGAGCGGCAGATCAGCCCCGGAGTGCTCGAATTCAGCTTTGTGGACACTGGAATCAACATTGGAAATGGTGATCCGGTTCGGTTCAAGGATGCAGATGGAAAAGAAGTGTTCTATGGATTCATTTTTCGCATGAAACGTGACCGCAGTAACATTGTGACGATTACGGCATATGACCAGATCCGGTATCTGAAGAATAAGGATACGCTCGTATATGAGAATAAGACGGCGGATGGTGTGGTGGCGCTGATCGGTGAGAAGTATGGATTTAACATCGGTACACTTGCCAATACGGTGTGGGTGATCGCGTCGCGGGTGGAAGATAATGTGTCGCTGCTTGATATGATCAGTAATGCCCTGGATCAGACGTTGCAGAATACGGGGGACTTGTACATCCTGCATGACGATTTTGGAAAGCTGAATTTGTCTTTCCTCGGTGATATGTATGTGCCGATCATGATCGATGCGGAAACTGGCCAGAATTATGACTATGAGTCTTCCATCGATGAAAATACCTATAACCGGATCAAACTGGTTTATGACAATGAGGATGCCGGGAAGCGGGAGGTTTATATCGCACAGGATTCATCCAATATCAACAGGTGGGGGATTTTACAGTATTTTGATGCGCTACAAAAGGGAGAAAACGGGCAGGCAAAGGCGGACGCGTTATTACAGCTTTACAATAAGGAGACGCGGACGCTGACAGTCAAGGATGCCGCCGGAGACTCACGGGTGCGCGGTGGATCGCTCGTCGTGGTGCAGCTTGATCTCGGCGACGTGAAGCTTCAGAATCTCATGTTGGTAGAAAAATGCGTTCACAAGTACGGCGAGAGCAAACACACAATGGATTTGACAGTATCGGGAGGTGATTTTAGTGCATGACGCAAATGATTTTGTCCGGGCGGTGCAGCAGGTATCGACGAATGCGAATGATGCCGGGTATCCGGCTACGGTGATGTCCGGGACGGTAACATCTGCCAGCCCTTTAAAAATCAAAATCGAACAGAGATTTGAGATCAGCGGAAGCATGCTGATTCTGCCGGAACATTTGAAAGAGCGTGAAATCAAGGTGACAGTAAAGCCGACGCATACCGAGGACGGCGGTACGCCGGAGCATAACCATGAATATGGCGGCGAATTAACGGTGACGGTACATAGCGGTCTGAGTATTGGTGACAGCGTGCAGGTGGTCCGGCAGCAAGGCGGGCAGAAATATCTTGTAATCGGGAAGGTGGTGTAAGCATGATACCGGTATCAAACCAGTTGAAAAACGTCGAAGTGGTAGAACAGCCGTCCCTCTGTCCGAGAATGATCGTGGAAAGTGAACGGATCATAGGGCAGTGCGATGATGTCGAAGCGATTAAGCAGGCGATCTATAACATTCTGAATACCGAGCGGTATCAGTATATTATTTTTTCGTGGGACTATGGTGTGGAGCTTAAGGACCTGTTCGGAAAACCAATCGATTATGTCATGTCGGAGGTAGAGCGGCGCATCACGGAGGCTCTGGTGCAGGATGACAGGATTGATTCCTGCGACAGTTTTGAGTTTGAGAAAAAAGGAAGAAAATTGCTGGTTACGTTCGTTGCTCATACGAAATTTGGCAGCGTTCCGGCACAGAAGGAGGTGGATGTATAAGTGTATGAGGAGCAGACGTTTGATGCAATTATGCAGAGGATGCTTGAGCGCATCCCGGATACGCTGGATAAGAGAGAGAGCAGTCCTGTATACATGGCGCTTGCACCGGCGGCGGTCGAATTGGCATCGCTGTATGTTGCATTTGATTGCATGCTGGCGGAGACATTCGGCGATACAGCATCGCGGGAGTACCTGATCCGGTTATGTGCGGATAGGGGTATCACACCCAAGACAGCTACGTATGCGGTACTGGAATTAGAGACGGATGTGGAGGTACCGGTCGGAACACGGTTTACCGGCGGGGATCACTTTTATAAGGTAACTGCAAGCGGACAGGTAACCTGTGAGCAGCCGGGGGCTGCCGGGAACGAATATCTGGGGGATGTTATCCCGGTGGAGTATGTGATGGGGCTCACGACGGCAAAACTTACGCGTGTGTTGATCTACGGAGAGGACGACGAGGATACCGAAACTCTTAGATTGCGGTATCAGGAATCTTTCAATGAACGGGCTTTTGCCGGGAATGCAAAGGACTATCATGACAAAACACTGGGAATAGCAGGAGTTGGCGCTGTTAAAGTGATCCGGGCATGGAATGGTCCGGGAACGGTCAAACTTGTGATTTTAGACAGTGTTTTCGGAAAGGCAACGGATGTATTGATTCAGACGGTGCAGAAAGAATTTGACCCGAATAAAGACGGGCATGGCGATGGTCTTGCACCGATCGGGCACGCGGTGACAGTTGACACCGCATCCGAAGTCACTGTTAATATTGCGGCGACGATAACCTATGATAACGGGTATGACCTTAATACCTGCAAGACCCAGATCGAGACAGCCATAGAGGAGTATTTTGCCGGACTTAGAAAAAACTGGGAAAATCAGTCGAAACTGGTTGTGCGGATTGCGTCTATTGATGCAGCGATCATGGGCGTGAAGGGTGTGGTGGATGTGACCGGTACAACGCTTAACGGCGGGGGAAACGTCGAATTAACAGAATATGAGATCCCGGTACTGGGGGTGGTTACTTATGGCTGATCGTTATATCAATCTTAAGGAACTGCTCCCTTTGTATTTGCAGGCGTATAAGGAACTTGCCGCACCTATGGATGCGGAAACACCGGAGTTCCAGATAATTGAGGCGGAACATAACAGGATCATTGCCAACCGTTATATCGTGACCTGCGATGAGGAGGGCATTGTTCGATATGAGCAACTCATGGGAATCCAGCCCAAGGCAGATGATACGTTGGAAGACCGGATTTTCAGATGCATAACAAAGTGGAATGTGTGTCTGCCGTACAATTATGCTTTCCTCGATCAAAAGTTAAGGGAACTATGTGGAGCTGAATATACGTTGGATCTGGACATTGCTGGCCAGACCGTAACAGTTAAAGTGGGACTTGCGCAGAAGAATCAGTATGATGTGGTCGCGGAAATGCTGGAAGAGATAGTTCCATGCAACTTACAGTTGAATCTTTCTTTACTGTACAATCAGTACCAGGCGCTTAAACCATATCCACATATTATTCTGGCGCAATTTACACATTGGGAATTGCGGAATTTGAGCATTCCCCGGAATTTAAGTGCTGCGGTAGAGAATATAGCGGTGTATACAGTGGATGATCTGGCACGCTTCACAGTGGAAGAGGTTGCGGATATAGGAATCAGAAAGAAGGTATGAGATGAAACTTACGGATTTATTCAAATTCAAGCTGTTTGAACGAAAAGACGTTGCAGATCTGGCGGTGGTCAATGAGAACTTCCAGACGGCGGAGAGCGAGATTGACAAGCGGCTGCTCAAAACTGCGGTGCAGAACACGAACACAGTCACAGAAGCGGGATATGCACTGGATGCCAGACAGGCGAATCCGAATGTTAAGGGATCGCTGGCGGAACTGATTGCGGCGTTGAGCGAAATGTTGACAAGTCATAAAAGCTCTGGCGATCATGATAGCAGATATTATACAAAAACAGATATGAATACGATGCTTGCCAGAAAAGCTGATAGCGAGCACAACCATGACAAGGTGTATTATACAAAAGCATTTGTTGATGGTCTGCTTGCGTTGAAAGCAGACCTTACACATTATCACGATAACAGGTACTATACTGAAGCGGAGACGGATGCAAGAATGGCAAAGGCAGCTCGATATGTGGGCTTATATGAACAGGAGATTACGTTGGCAGCGGGCGGGGAATTTTACCAGGCAATTCCAAGTACGTATCAGAATGGGGGATATATTTATTTTATAAACTGCTCGGGTAACTCGTTGAATTTCACGGCCAACATGGAAGGATATAATATGGCTGTGAAGAATAGGGGCGCAAGTACGCTGGCAACTCGAGTGCAGGTGTATTTTTTTAGCATTGGCGTATAAATCAAAAAGAAAGGGAAAAAGTATATGAAGTTGAAAACCTCAAAAGACACTTACGAAATTGTAAGTGCAAACCATGAAAACGGAAAATTGAATATTGTATTTGAAAACCAGTCCTGCGAATCTTTGCAGGATATTTTTTCGGTCAAAAATGATCTGGCACGGCTGGAGATTTATGATCATGATGAGCGGATCAGCATTATCACTGAGTATGTGGTGCTTGAACGTGTGGTGCTTGAGGATAATCATGCGACGGTAGTTCTCGGAAGAGAAAGTGATGACTATTCGCAGCGCGTCACGGATCTGGCATCAAAACTTGCGGAAGCATCGGCAACCGCATCGGAGATGGCGGAAACAGTTACCGCGACAAATAAGACGGTTGATGGAAATACAACCGATATTCAGAAGCTTGCTGCCGATATGGATTATCTGGCTATGCAGATGGAGGTGACATTGGATGAGTAAACATTATGAAAAGGTAAAAGGATATTATGACAAGAAACTTTGGAGCAAAACCCGTGTGTACAATGCGGTAGGAAAGTGGATCACAGCCGGGGAATATGAGGAGATCACTGGGGAGACATATGAGGAACCGGCGAAGAAAAGTGCCGAGGAAGATACAACTATGATGTAGGAGGAGAATCATGAAACAGACGGAGAATTATGGCTTTAACGTGCCGGAGGAACATGAATTTTATGATGTTGCAGCGCAGAATGAGAACTGGGAGAAGTTAGATGCGGCTTTAACACAAATCGAGAGCCGGCTGCAGGAAATTGCAGAAGCAAAACAGTAACAGAACCATAGTCATAGCGCCGAACAATTGATCTTTGTGATCGAACGTCCGGCGCTATTCAGTTGGCACAAACACTGATAAGACAGGTTTTATACTTATTATAAGGAAAGAGAGGATAAGGATATGGAAAAACTTTTTAATCACACAAGCATTTTTGTAGGAATCGTCGGCGGGATTATTGCCGGCTGGCTCGGCGGCTGGGATATGCTGCTTAAGACGATCGTGTTTCTGGCGGTGGCGGATTATGTGACCGGAGTTATCAAGGGCATTTATACCAAGACACTGAGTTCAGAGACGGGCTTCAAGGGGCTTCTGAAAAAGATTGTGATGTTCATCGTGATCGCAGTAGCATATTCGATTCAGAAACTGTTGAATGATGCGATCGCGCTGCGGGAGATTGTGATTATGTTTTACATCTGCAATGAAGCGCTTAGCCTGCTGGAGAACGCGGCAATGTTCATCCCGATCCCGGACAAGCTTAAGGATGTGCTGTTGCAGCTGAGAGATAAGGAGGTAGAGGACAATGGCAAATAGAAAAATTGGACAGGCAGGACTTGCCCTTATCAAGCAGTACGAGGGATGCAGACTGGCAGCATACCGGTGCGCCGCCGGTGTATGGACCATCGGGTACGGTCACACGGCGGGCGTACATAGCGGCATGACAATCACACAGGCGCAGGCGGACGCATACCTGCAGCAGGACATTGCAAAGTTTGAGGGATACGTCAACAATCCCGCATATGTTCCGATCACCGCAAATCTCAACCAGAATCAGTTTGATGCGCTGGTCAGCTTTGCCTTTAACTTGGGCGCCGGAAATCTCCGGAAGCTTTGCAAGGGCAGAACGGCGGCGCAGATCGCGCTGGCAATGACACAGTATCGCAAAGCCAACGGCAAGGTGCTGGCAGGATTAAGGCGGCGCCGGGCGGCAGAGCAGGCATTGTTTAACAAGCCGGTAAGCGCGGCGACACCGGCACAGAATCAGAATACGGAGGATTACAACATGAAGACGATCAAAAAGGGTAGCAAAGGCAACGCGGTAAAGGTATGGCAGATCATCATCGGCGCGGCGGCGGACGGCATCTTCGGCAGCGGCACGGAATCGGCAACCAAGACCTGGCAGAGCAAGCACGGGCTGGCGGCGGATGGAATTGTCGGTAAGATGAGCTGGAAAGCGGGACTGGAAGCACTGTAAGAGTATGACAGGCGGGAGAAATCCTGCAATTATGTTATTTCGCAAAAAAAACAGTTGGCATAGGTTACACTCTATGTCATTATATATACATAAGGAGTGAGATTATGATTAGTATAGAAAAAGCATATAGAATTGCGAATAGTTTTTTTGTGGAGAATGATTATGTGGGAGTTTATGAAGTAAGAGAAAATGAAGATAGTTGGTTATTTGTCCCGCAATGCAAGTCCGCTTGTTATGGGGTTGCTAATGTGTGTGTTCCAAAGAATGGAGACGAACCTTATGTATTCAGTACTACAGATGCAGATGGAGCAGTTATGTGGGAAAGAGGGAAAGAGGTTTCTATAATAAAGAAATAGTACAACCGGATATATTGGAATATTTGATGTTAATCAGATGGATAGGCAGAACTTTTTTGGGGTGTGGTTACGATAAAAAATATTATGTAAACTGACATGCGTAATGCCTGTATTTACTGATAAACAGGACGATCCATGTAAGATAGAAAACAAAATTTTGGTACATTTTTAGAATTGAACAAATGTTCGAATTGCGATATGATTAGTGTATAAAGAATATGCACATTGAGCATAAAAATAGCCCGGAACATTGGGATGAAACCGAGCTACTTGGCTTAATTAAGTTGTATGTAGTATAACATATTTCGACACTTTTCTCAAGTTTTTCTTGTAGTTCAATACAAATGCAGTATAATAAAAGAAAAACGTTGGGAGAGTGTGTACTATGGAAAATAAACAAATGTATGTCGCCGATATCAATACTGTTTTCGGAAAAGAAGAAGAACCTTTAATTAGGTATATTGATAGCATAGTTTTTCCTGCATTAAGTAGTAACATGGTTGCAAATAGCACGGGAAAAACCAAGTACCTTTTTGAAGATGTTCAAATTCGTAATATCGGTGGAGAGTATGTTTTAGCAGGCCTGCTAATTAAGGACACAATATTAGAAGTGTTATCAGAATATACCACGCAGGATGGATTGAAGAAAACAGATAAACATTTTAAATCATCACCATATTCATTGTTTATGATATATTTAAGAAATCATAGGATGATGCTTGTAAAAAATCAGAATGGAAGTCCTGACACTAGGGCATTTTCTTTTGCATTTAGAACGGTTATAGACAGATACATTAAACAACATAATGATCAAATTAGGGCTGATGTTGCAAATAAAAATAAGATGTATTTTCCGTATGTGAGAGTTAAAGTATCTGGTATAAAGACATCAGCCAGTGTGAAAGATGCGTTGAAAGATGTAGAGAAAATTACTGAATTGACGTTAAAATTTTATCCTCTTAATTCAGAGTGGGATTATGGAAATGTATTTGGAGATATAGATAGTAAAATAAGAAAAGTTATTGGAAGTTCAAAGGGAAAAATGACATTTCCTTCTCCTGAAAATATAGATGGAGTAGCTTCTGTTATAGAAAAAACAGAGGGAATGGCCAAAACAGAAATGAAGGTAAGATATAAAGAAGGAACACATGGTAATAAAAAAACTGGGAAAATTAAGGATCATGAAATATCAGATGTTTCTAGTATAAAGGTGTCAGCAGATCTTGATAATGCATATGAAGAAATTGGAAATATGAAGAAGGAAATTCCAGCTATGAATGTTGAAAGTCCAAGCAATGTTATAGAATATCAGAAGTATGTAGAAAAAATAGGCGGAAGGTGAGGTAGATGACCGAGAACGTAATAAAAAACATTCAAGAATTGAACGACAAGAGAACCAAAAAAGAAATTTTGTCGGAGTGCTTAAAGGAGATAGAGTGGAATAAGAATTCTCTGTGGCAGTATGTTATAGCAGCAGTGGCAGCATTTGTTGTAAGTTGTTGTGCTACATTTCTTTCCGATACTGTAGAGATGACGAAAACAATTTCTGCTACATTTTTGGATGTTCAGCTTGCGTTTTTTGCGGTGATTTTTGGAGCGTATGCAATATTCCAAGCTTTGATGCGGGATGAAATTATAAGGGAGCTAATAAGAACAGAAAATAATATTTTGAAAGACAGTAATAGAACTTTTTTGAATTTATCGATACTATATATAGGCGATATATTTATTACTGTTTTAATTAATTTGCTTGCCAATATGTGCCCAACAAATTTTTTAATCTATAGTGTGGCAGTATCGAATGGTGTATTTGTAGTACTGGCATTTGTGTATTGTATATTTAATTTTTTGCTTATGTTGGAAAATATAAATTTTGTCATTAATTTATATAGAATGTTTAACGTGTACAACATATATCGGGCATTAGATATATCAGATGACGAAAAGATAAATTAGCAAGAATTTTCCCCCGGTGAATCAAGTTTTCTTGACTCCCCGGGGGTTACTTTATATTCCAATCGGAACCCCAATCATCGCCGTAGAATCCGGCTACGTGGAAGCGATCGGCTGGAACCAGTACGGCGGGTGGCGTATCGGCATCCGCAGCTTTGACGGGAAGCGTTACTATTATTATGCGCACCTGCGCCAGAACTATCCATACCGGGAACAGTTGAAGGAGGGCGATGTCGTGACGGCAGGGGATGTGATCGGCTATATGGGGCATACCGGGTACAGCACGAAGGAAAATGTCAACAACATAGACACGGTTCATCTGCATTTCGGGCTGCAGCTGATCTTTGACGAGTCGCAGAAAGAGGGAAACAACGAGATCTGGGTGGACTGCTATAATCTGACGCGCTTTTTGTATAAGAACCGTTCCGCGGTGCAGAAAGTGGGGGAAAGCAGGGAGTGGAAGAGGACGCTGCAGATGACGGATCCGGCGGTTGTAAAATATCAGAAAACCGTAAAAAAACAGTGAAAAAATATTGACAATAGAAGCGGGAGGGTGGAAAATTTTGATATACGGATAGGGAGGAGGAGTGTCTGTGAGAGAACGTCGATGGATTCAAAAAGGGTACTGGATTTTTTTTGCTATTGCACTTCTTATCTGTGTGGGAGGCATTCCGGCATATGCAGAAGAACCGGTACCGGACGCAGGGGAAATCACCGGCAGGGTATTATTTATCAGTTCCTATTCCTATGCATGGGAGACGGTTCCGGAACAGATTCGCGGTATAAAAGAAGCATTGGGCGCTGGTGTACAGTTGGATTATCAGTTTATGGATACCAAAAATGTCGAGACGGCGGAGAGTGAACAGCTATTTTACCAGACGCTAACATACTATCTGAAGATGGTTCCGGCGTATGATGTTGTGATTGTAGGAGATGATGCGGCGTTTCAGTTTGCAATGACGTATCGGGATGAGCTGTTTGCGCAGACGCCGGTTGTTTTTGAGGGAGTCAATGACGGGGAACTGGCGAAGAAGGCGGCAGCAGACCCGCTTGTGACGGGCGTGGTTGAGACGCTCTCTTATGAGAATACGATCACGCTGGCAAAGAAGCTGTATCCGGATGCAAGACAGGTGGTAGGAATACTGGATGATACGGTGACCGGAGAGGGCGAACGCAAGGAATTCCAGTATTACGATACTGTTTTTCCAGAGTTGGACTTTGTAGAGATCGACGCTTCAAAGCTCTCCCAGGAAGAATTAAAAAGACAGGTTGCTGCGCTGGGGGAGGAGAGCATTCTGGTCTATATTATGTGCAGCAGGGATGGCGACGGGAATGTGTACGCGGCGGCGGAAGCGATCCAGATGCTGAGTGATGTGGCGCAGATTCCGATGTTTTCAATTGTCTCGCACGGTATGGGAAAAGGATTTTTAGGCGGCGAGATTGTCTCGCAGGAACAGATGGGAAAAAGGGCAGGAGAAATGGCGGTGCAGATACTGGAGGGCACGGATTGTGCAGGGATCTCCATTGTGATGGAGCCGCCGAAGGTATATTGCTTTGATGAAAATGTGATGCGCAGGTTTGGAATCAGTGCATCAAAGCTTCCCGGGGATGCAGTCATCATCAATCACAGGGAGACCTTCTGGGAAAAGAACCGGGATACGATCAGGGCAACGCTGGTGATTGCTGCCGTGGCGTTGGCAATGGTGGCATGGCTGGCGGTGGACAATATGCGCCGGCGCAAAATGAACGAAGTGATTACCAGGGCAAACGAAAAACTGTCTTACAGTGCACATTATGATGTACTGACACACCTTAAGAACCGTAGTGTCTTTATGGAAGATATCAGGCAGCGGATTGTCTCCGGGGAAGAATTTACGGTTTTTATGTATGATCTGGATAATTTTAAGCGGGTGAACGACACCTACGGACACAATACAGGGGACGAGGTGCTGCGCGAAGTGGCACTTCGGTCGCTGGCGGTGGAGGATGGCCATTTCACACCGTACCGCCTGGCAGGAGATGAGTTTGTAGCACTGATCGACTGCGGCGATTACAGGGTCATAGAGCGATATGCATCTGGTTTGATGGAACGTCTGCAAAAGCCGTGCAGAATGGGAGAAGCGGACGAGGCACTGGGAGTCAGTCTCGGAATCGCGGTGTGGCCGGAACACGGAGCGGATGCAACGGAACTTCTGGCAGCGGCGGATGCTGCGATGTATACAGTGAAGAAAAACGGAAAAAATGGATTTGCATTTTATAAGGAGCCATGCGCACCATAGGAAACGGTGCACATGGCTCCTTTTTAAGAGTAGAAATACGACTTATTTTTTCATGCCGGCGCGTTTTCTTAAGGTTGGATCAAGAATACGCTTGCGGATACGAAGACTCTCCGGTGTAACCTCCAGGAGCTCGTCGACATCGATGAAATCGAGTGCCTGCTCCAGACTTAAAATCTTAGGCGGAACCAGAGTCAGTGCCTCGTCCGCAGAAGAGGAACGCGTGTTGGTCAGGTGCTTTTTCTTGCAGACATTCAATTCGATATCCTCGGCTCTGGAAGATGAACCGATGACCATGCCGGCGTATACCTTTTCGCCAGGTCCAATAAAGAGCGTACCGCGATCCTGTGCGGAAAACAGACCGTAGGTTACGGACTCGCCGGTCTCAAATGCGATTAGGGAACCGAGTTTGCGGTAAGCGATCTCGCCCTTGTACGGTGCATAGCCGTTGAAAATGGTGTTGATGATACCGTTACCCTTGGTATCCGTCATAAATTCACCACGGTAACCGATCAGGCCGCGGGACGGGATGTTGAACTCCAGACGTGTGTAACCGCCGGTAATCGGTTTCATGTTCAGCATTTCGCCCTTGCGCTGGCTTAACTTTTCGATGACGGCACCGGTAAATTCATCCGGTACATCGACATAAGCAAGCTCCATCGGCTCTAACTTCTTGCCGTTCTCATCCGTGTGGTAGAGAACTTCAGCTTTGCTGACGGCAAACTCATAACCCTCGCGGCGCATGTTCTCAATCAGTACGGACAGATGAAGCTCACCGCGGCCGGATACTTTGTAGGAATCCGGGCTGTCCGTTTCCTCGACACGCAGAGAAACATCGGTGTTTAATTCGCGGAACAGACGGTCTCTTAAATGACGGGAGGTAACGAATTTACCCTCCTGTCCGGCGAGCGGGCTGTCATTTACGATGAAATTCATGGACAGTGTCGGCTCGGAAATTTTCTGGAACGGAATGGCAACCGGATTCTCAGGTGCGCAGATGGTATCACCGATATGGATATCTGCAATACCGGAAATAGCTACGATGGAACCGATCTTTGCCTCTGTGACATCCACCTTGTTCAGACCGTCAAACTCGTAAAGCTTGCTGATGCGGACGCGTTTCTGCTTGTCAGGCTCGTGGTGGTTGACAACAACCGCCTCCTGATTGACTTTTAAGCAGCCGTTGTCGACCTTTCCGATACCGATACGTCCGACATATTCGTTGTAATCGATGGTGCTGATCAATACCTGGGTGTTGGCATCCGGATCGCCCTCCGGTGCAGGGATATAGTCAAGGATCGTGTCGAACAGCGGAGTCATATCCTTTTTGTTGTTCACCAGATCGTCAAGCTCGCGGACAGCGTAGCCGTCTCTTGCAGAAGCAAAAAGGAACGGGCAGTCAAGCTGTTCCTCGGAAGCGTCGAGATCCATGAAAAGCTCAAGCACTTCGTCCACAACCTCATTCGGACGTGCCTCCGGGCGGTCGACTTTGTTGAGACACACGATAACCGGAAGAGAAAGCTCGAGCGCTTTCATCAGAACGAACTTGGTCTGCGGCATAACGCCCTCGAAAGCGTCAACGACCAGCACAACGCCGTTTACCATCTTAAGGACACGCTCAACCTCGCCGCCGAAATCAGCGTGGCCAGGGGTGTCGATGACGTTGATCTTAGTTCCTTTATAAGTAATCGCTGTATTTTTGGAAAGAATCGTGATACCACGCTCTCTCTCAATATCATTAGAGTCCATGACACGCTCCTGAACCTCCTGGTTCTCACGGAACACGCCGCTCTGTTTTAACAATTCATCGACCAGAGTGGTCTTGCCGTGATCGACATGGGCGATAATTGCAATGTTACGGACATCTTCACGTTTCATTTTCATATACAAAATCTCTCTTTCCTGTGTGAAACCTAGTCTAAAAAAGTAACCAATCTATTTTATCATATTTTCAGAGATGCGCAAGTGGTACATGCGACAAAATCCGCCATTTCATTCCCTTTGTTATCGACATGTTGCATGAAAATTCTGGCACCGGACGTGATAAAAATAATGTGTCAGGCAGATCATACCAGCAGAACGGAACGAAAAAGAAGAACAACGCAAAAAAGAGTATGGTCGTAAGAAGGGAGAAAGATTCATGGCAGATAAAATTTTTGAAAACAACCAGGTGTCAATTATGGGAGAGATTGTATCCGATTTCCGGTTCAGTCACGAAGTGTACGGAGAGGGATTTTATATGGTGGATGTGGCAGTGAACCGCCTGAGCAATTATCTGGACTACATTCCATTGATGATATCCGAGCGGCTGATTGACGTAAATGCTGATTACATAGGACAGATCATTTATGTGACCGGGCAGTTCCGGTCGTTTAACCGGCATGAGGAGAAAAAGAACCGTCTTGTCTTATCGGTGTTTGTGCGGGAACTGGAGTTTCTGGAGGAACTGCAGGAGGATATGAAGAGCAACCAGATTTTTCTGGACGGATATATCTGCAAGGAACCGATTTACCGGAAGACGCCGCTGGGACGGGAGATTGCGGATCTTCTGATCGCCGTCAACCGTTCCTACGGAAAATCAGACTATATTCCATGCATCTGCTGGGGTAGAAACGCCCGGTTTGCTTCCGGCTTTGAGGTGGGAGGACATGTGCAGGTATGGGGCAGAATCCAGAGCCGGGAATACGTCAAAAAGATCTCGGAGCTTGAGACGGAAAAACGGGTGGCTTACGAGGTGTCCGTCAGCAAGGTGGATTTTTTAGAGGAATAATCGAAAGTTCCGTTATTGACAACCGTTGTTGATAGTGCTATGTTAATTTTAACTATATGATACATATTTTGATAGAGGTTGCGTGCTTTAAGAGTAGTTTTCCGGATGTGACAGGCACAGGGGAAGGGAAGCAAAAGGAAAGCATGCCGAAAGAGCAAGGCACCTGCTGCCCTGGTTCTTGGGCATAAAGCTAAGAACTTTATGACTGTCATCTTTGCAGATGGGGCGCTATCGGTTCTGTATAATGGCATGCAGATATGCGGCAGAAGAATCAGACCGGCTCACCGAGCCGGCTTTTTTTTACTTTTTGTTCTGACTCTGATCTGACAGGGGCAAAATTGTACCATGGGCATATATTAACATAGGAGAAACGGAGGATTGACATGGCGATATTCAAGGGCGCTGGTGTAGCGATTGTTACACCCATGAAGGAAAATGAAGAGGTAAATTACGACAAGCTGGAGGAACTGGTCGAATGGCAGATTGAGCAGGGAACGGATGCGATTGTGATTGTGGGAACGACCGGAGAGAGTTCGACGCTCACTACGGAGGAGCATTCCGATGTGATCCGGGCAGCAGTGCGTTTTGCAAAGCATCGTGTTCCGGTCATTGCCGGCACCGGTTCCAACTGCACCAGAGAGGCGATTCACCTTTCCGAAGAGGCGGAAAAGGCAGGAGCAGACGGACTTTTGGCTGTGACCCCGTACTACAACAAAGCGACACAGGGCGGATTGATCCGTTACTATACAGAGATTGCCGAGGCGGTAAAGCTTCCGATTATCATGTACAACGTTCCTGGACGTACCGGCTGCAATATTATGCCGGAGACCGCAGCCACACTCTTTAAGAACGTGGAGAACATTGTGGGTATCAAGGAGGCGACCGGTAGTCTGGCTCAGGCATCCAAGCTGATGTACTTAACGGACGGCAAGATTGATTTGTATTCCGGCGAGGACGGCATCGTGGTGCCTCTGATGGCAATCGGTGCGATCGGTGTGATTTCCGTGTGGTCGAATGTGGCGCCGGCGGATGTGCACGATATGTGCGCGGCTTTCTCCGCGGGGGATCTTTTGCGCGCGAGAGAACTGCAGTTAAAGGCACAGCCGCTTGTGGATGCGCTGTTTTCCGAGGTAAACCCGATTCCGGTGAAGAAAGCATTGAATCTGATGGGACTGGAAGTGGGACCGCTTCGTTCCCCGCTCACGGAGATGACACCGGAGAATGCCGCGAAGCTTGCAGAAGCGATGAAAAATTACGGAATAAAGTTAGCATAAAAGAACAGATGACTCCGGCGGAAGGGAGCCGTAAGGCCATCCGCCGGAGTATGTGTCTGCACCGCCGGCTGCATGCGGCACGCGGAGCGGGCAGTACAGAGAAGAGAGGATAACGTACGATGATTAAGGCAATCATGAATGGATGCAATGGTAAAATGGGACAGGTCATCTCCGCAATCTGCAAGGAGGATCCGCAGATTGAGATCGTGGCGGGAGTGGATCTCTATGACGGGATCAAAAATGACTATCCGGTATTCCCGAATATTTCCGTCTGCGATGTGAAGGCGGATGTCATCATCGATTTTTCCAATGCGAAGGCCGTGGACGATCTTCTGGTCTATAGTGTGGATAAAAAGATTCCAGTGGTTCTGTGCACGACGGGATTGTCGGAGGAACAGATGGAGCAGGTAAAGGCGGCATCGGGGCAGGTAGCAGTATTAAAGTCCGCGAATATGTCGCTGGGAATCAATCTGCTGATGCAGCTTTTAGCGCAGGCGGCAACGATTCTTGCGCCGGCAGGATTTGACATGGAGATCGTGGAGAAGCATCACAACCAGAAGCTGGATGCACCGAGCGGCACAGCGCTGGCGCTGGCGGACTCCATGAATGATGCGCTGGGACATGTCTATGAATACAAATATGACAGAAGCAGCGAGCGCAAAAAGAGAGATCCGCACGAGATCGGAATCTCGGCAGTGCGCGGAGGCAGCATCGTCGGGGAGCATGAGGTCATCTTCGCGGGACTCGACGAGGTCATTGAGTTCAAGCATACCGCATATTCCCGCAGCGTCTTTGGAAAAGGGGCTGTGGAGGCGGCAAAGTTCCTCGCCGGGAAAGAGGCAGGATTTTATGATATGCAGGATGTGATCCGGGCAACGATGGAACAGGCAGACTGATTGGACAGGCAGACGGATAAGGCAGATTGAAAGCAGATACAGATGGATCGAATGGGAACAGGAGCGTGGAAACGTTTTCTGTTCCCATTTTTATACAGGGCAGAAAACGAACAAAATCTGGTCAGCAGTGCGCGGATATGTTACTATTTGAGAGGTATCTTCGATTTTGATATTCTGAGGGGGAACATATGGAAAAATATATGGAAACAGATCTGCGGTATTTAAAAAGTCTGGCAAATCAGTATCCGACCGTGGCTGCGGCAGCGACGGAGATCATTAACCTGCAGGCGATTTTAAGCCTGCCAAAGGGAACAGAACATTTCATTACAGATATTCACGGCGAGTACGATCAGTTCCAGCACGTGATCCGGAACGGTTCCGGAGCGATTAAGCGCAAGATCGAGGAAGAATTCGGGAATGCGATCAGTGCGGGAGAGAAGAAAGCGATTGCGACCCTGATCTATTATCCGGAGCAGAAGCTAGAGCAGGTGTTAAAGACAGAAGAAAATATGGAGGACTGGTATAAGGTCTCCCTGTACCGGCTGATCCGCATCTGCAAGAGCGCTTCGTCAAAATATACCAGATCCAAGGTGCGAAAAGCGCTGCCGAAAGATTTTGCGTATGTGATCGAGGAACTGCTGACCGGCAGACCGGATGTCTCCGATCAGGAAGCTTATTATAATGAGATCATCCGGTCTGTGATCCGCACAGGCAGGGCGCCGGAGCTTGTGATTGCGTTCTGCAATCTGATCCGCAGGCTTGTGGTGGATCATCTGCATGTGGTGGGAGATATTTTCGACAGGGGACCGTACCCGAATCTGATTATGGATACCTTGATGCAGCATCATTCCGTGGATATTCAGTGGGGGAACCACGATATATACTGGATGGGAGCGGCGGCGGGAAGCAGACCCTGCATCTGCAACGCGATCCGTATCTCTGCCAAGTACGGCAATCTGAACCTTTTAGAGGACGGATACGGCATCAATCTGGTGCCGCTCGCCAGACTTGCCATGAGCAGATACGACAAGGATCCCTGCACCTGCTTTAAGCTGGATTACCGGGAGGATGAGTACGATGTGCGTGACGCCATGCTGGATGAGAAAATGCACAAGGCGATTACGGTGATCCAGTTCAAGCTGGAGGGACAGATGATCATGCGTCACCCGGAGTTCGGGATGGATGAGCGGCTTTTGCTGGACAAGATCAATATCGAAAAAGGAACGGTGTGTGTGGAGGGGAAGGAATACCCGATGAAGGATCTGAACTTCCCGACGATCGACTGGAAGCATCCGTATGAACTGTCATCGGAGGAGGAGGACGTCATGGAGCGGATCACGCAGGCGTTCTTGAACTGTGAAAAATTACAGCGTCACGTCCGTTTTCTGTTCACACAGGGCAGCCTGTACAAGGTCTACAACGGGAACCTGCTCTACCACGGCTGTGTGCCGATGAACGAGGACGGAACCTTTACCAGAGTAAATGTGTACGGAAAAGAATATTCCGGCAAGGCGCTCTACGATGTGCTGGAGAATTACGCGAGAAAAGGGTACTACGCGATTGATCCCGGGGAGAAGAAAAAGGGACTGGATATCTTGTGGTTTATCTGGGAAAACCAGAATTCCCCGGTGTTCGGAAAAGCAAAAATGACGACGTTTGAGCGCTATTTTATCGCGGACAAGGCGACGCACCAGGAGCCGAAGAACCCGTACTACCGCCTGCTGGAGGAGGAAGAGGTGGTCAACCGCATCCTCTCGGAATTCGGGCTTGAGGGCGCGGAGGCACATATCATCAACGGCCATATTCCGGTGGAGGCGAAGCGGGGAGAGTCCCCGGTAAAATGCGGCGGGAAGCTGCTCATTATTGACGGCGGATTCTCCAAGGCCTACCAGCCGAAGACGGGGATTGCGGGATATACGCTGATCTATAATTCCTACGGTCTGGTGCTTGCGGCGCATGAACCGTTTGAGTCGGTCGAAAAGGCGGTGCAGGACGGAAGCGATATCGCGTCGCATACGATTCTGGTGCAGCATGTCGTGCGGCGGAAGCTTGTGGCGGATACGGATATCGGAAGGGAACTGCGTGCTTCCATCCGGGACCTGGAGGCGCTGCTTCAGGCATACCGGGACGGTATCCTGGTGGAGAAAATTTAAATAGAAAGATAGAAGAAAGCAGGAATAGAATATGTATATCGGAAATCATCTCTCGGCGTCAAGGGGCTATGCGGCGATGGGGCGGATGGCAGTGAAGCTGGGAGCAAATACTTTTGCATTTTTTACAAGAAATCCGAGAGGCGGTGCGGCAAAAGCGATTGATCCGGCGGATGTGGAAAAGCTGCTGGAACTGATGCGGGAGCAGCAATTTGGAAAACTGGTGGCGCATGCACCTTACACGATGAATCTGTGCGCGGCGAAGGAGGATATCCGCAAGTTTTCTAAGGAGATGATCGCGGACGATCTGCGCCGGATGGATTACACGCCGGGGAATTACTACAATTTTCACCCGGGTTCCCATGTCGGACAGGGGGCGGATGCCGGAATCGAATGGATTGCGGAGGCACTTAACGAGGTGCTCACGCCGGAGCAGACGACGACGGTTCTCCTTGAGACGATGGCGGGAAAAGGCAGTGAGGTGGGCAGAAGCTTTGAGGAACTGCGCGCGATTATTGACCGTGTAGAGCTGTCCGATAAGCTTGGCATCTGTCTGGATACCTGTCATGTCTGGGATGCTGGATATGATATTGCGGGAGATCTGGATGGTGTCCTGGAGGAATTTGACCATGTGATCGGTCTGAACCGCCTGTGCGCGGTACATTTTAACGACAGCATAAACGACCGCGGTTCGCACAAAGACCGCCATGCCTGCATCGGCGAGGGAAAGATCGGGCTGGATGCGATGCGGCGTGTGGCGACGCATCCGCTGCTTTCGGACAAGCCGTTTATTCTGGAGACTCCGAATGACGATGAGGGATACCGCAGAGAGATTGCACTTTTCCGGGAGTGGAGGGAGTAGATAAGAATCCAGAGAAATACATTGCTTTTTAGAAGTGTGTGTGTTATACTTCAAATCACATGAATGCGAAAGCTTTTTCATGCAAATATTTGCCCACCAAGAGATTGGTTAAGCCCATACGGACAGGCGGGGCAGCTGCCGATGGTGGAGAGATCCACGTTATTGATTGAGTTAGAAGCTCAAATTTTATAAGTTGATGACGACTGCAGGCGAAGGACTGCAGGACCCTGAATCGTATGCGATAGAGATATCACTTGTGAAACGGTCAATAAGAGTAGTAATAGCAAATATTTGCTGGCGAAGATGCCAACGTAGACTCTGATAATAGTTTTTGCAGCATGTAGGACAGATTACATAAAGTATGACTATGAGAATGTGACAAGGCAGGTGATGTGTGCGCAGCATACAGGCATCTGTCTTTTTTTGTGTAATAGGAAACTTCGTCCCTATTACATAAAAACGCTCCGGGCAGGATTCTTTCTTGTGCTACAGAAGATGCCGTGTTATGCGAAAGCATGAAAGTCATGCTTCCTGTAGAGCCAAAAGCTCTGCCGGACGGCATGCGCACTGCGGCAGGGAGCATCAAAACAGAATGTGAGGAGAATCATGGAAGCAGGATCCCAGAAGCGCGCTCCGGTCTACGAAGCGCTGGAACAATTAAAAAAGAGAAGAGTCGTTCCTTTCGATGTGCCGGGGCACAAGAGAGGGCGTGGCAACCCGGAGCTTGTGGAACTTCTGGGGGAGAAATGTGTGAGTCTGGATGTGAATTCCATGAAGCCGCTTGACAACCTGTGCCATCCGGTGTCGGTTATCAAAGAGGCGGAGGAACTGGCGGCGGAGGCTTTCCGGGCAGATCACGCGTTTTTTATGGTGGGAGGAACAACGTCCTCCGTGCAGAGCATGGTGTTGTCGGTCTGTCGTGCCGGGGATAAGATCATCCTGCCGCGCAATGTACATAAGAGTGTGATCAATGCGCTGGTACTCTGCGGCGCTATTCCGGTCTATGTGAATCCGGAGGTGGACAAAAAGCTTGGCATTTCACTCGGTATGGAGATCTCGGAGGTGGAGCGGGCGATTCTGGAGAATCCGGGCGCGGTGGCGGTTCTTGTGAACAATCCGACTTATTACGGAATCTGTTCCGATTTGCGCTCCATCGTGAAGCTGGCACATGAACACGAGATGCTTGTGCTTGTGGATGAAGCGCACGGCACCCATCTGTATTTCGGGGAGGATCTTCCGGTCTGCGCGATGGATGCCGGTGCGGATATGGCGTCCGTTTCCATGCACAAATCCGGAGGAAGCTTAACACAGAGTTCCCTGCTTTTAACCGGCAAAAATGTCAACTGGGAGTATGTCAGCCAGATTATCAACCTCACACAGACGACAAGCGCGTCTTATCTTCTGATGTCAAGTCTCGACATCTCGCGGAGAAATCTGGCGCTGCGCGGAAGGGAATCGTTCCGCAAAGTGGCGGAGATGGCGGAATATGCCAGGGCGGAGATCAACGACATCGGCGGATATTATGCTTACGGCAAGGATATGGTGAACGGCGGAAGCGTCTATGACTTTGATGTGACGAAGCTCTCAGTCTATACGCGGGGAATCGGTCTGGCAGGAATCGAGGTCTATGATCTGTTGCGGGATGAGTATGATATCCAGATTGAGCTGGGGGACATTGCCAACATCTTAGCCTACATTTCAATCGGCGACCGCATCCAGGATATCGAGCGGCTGGTGGGAGCGTTGGCAGACGTCAAACGCTTGTATTCCAAGGATCCTGCACAGATGTTAAATACAGAATATATAAATCCGACTGTTCTTGTTTCACCGCAGGCGGCTTTTTACGCAGAGAAAAAATGCATGCCGATCCGGGAGACGGCAGGAAAGATCTGCGGAGAGTTTGTGATGTGCTATCCGCCGGGAATTCCGATTCTCGCGCCGGGTGAGATGATTACGCCGGAGATCATCGAATATATCATCTATGCCAAGGAGAAGGGCTGCTCCATGCAGGGAACGGAAGATCCGGCGGTGGAGCACTTAAATGTCCTGGTGGATGACCGGCAGGTGTGGAAATAAGACCGCCGGAAGAATAGCTCTTAAGGAAGAGCATACGGTCAGGAAGAACCGGCATAAGGAAGCAGCAGACCGTGGAATACGGTCTGGGGAAGGTGGAAGAGAGCGTGGAGTTATGGTTTTCGGATAATCAGACCGATCATGTGAAGGTGTCGGTCAAAGTGGAGAAGCAGCTGTTCGGGGAGCAGACGGATTTTCAGAGGATCGACGTGTTTGAATCCAGGGAATTCGGCAGATTTTTAAGCTCCGATGGCAGCATCGTCTTCTCAGAAAAGGATGAGTTCATCTACGATGAGATGATTGTGCATGTGCCGATGGCGGTGCATCCGCATGTGAAAAAAGTGCTGGTCATCGGTGGCGGAGACGGCGGTGTGGCGAGAGAACTTTCCTATTATGAGGAGATCGAGCAGATCGACGTCGTGGAATCCGACCGGACATTCGTGGATGTGTGCAGGAAGTTTTTCCCGGACAACGCCTGCGGACTGGAAGATCCGCGCGTCAATATCTATTACGAGGATGGACTGCGCTTTCTGCGCACAAAGCATGATGCCTACGATCTGATCATCAATGATGCGATCGATCCGCTCGGGCATACGGCGGGATTGTTCACCAAGGAATTTTATGGGAACTGTTACCGCGCATTAAAAGAAGACGGCATTATGGTCTACCAGCACGGCAGTCCTTTTTATGACGAGGATGAGGAGTCCTGCCGCGTGATGCACCGCAAGGCGAGTCACAGTTTCCCGATCAGCCGTGTGTATCAGGCGCACATTCCGACCTGTTCCTCCGGGTACTGGCTGTTCGGATTTGCGTCAAAAAAATATCACCCGCTGACGGATCTGAATGTGGAGCGCTGGAAAGCGCGCGGGATCAAGACCTGGTATTATACGACCAATCTTCATAAGGGAGCGTTTATGCTGCCAAAATATGTCGAGGATATGCTTGAGGAAGAGGAAGGCAGAAGGTAAATGGCAGATGCGGGACAGAACGGACTCTGACGGGACAGTCAGCGGAGCGTTCTGTCATCCGTTGGCAGAATGATATAATAGAAAATACAGCCGCAGGACGGCAGAATGAGAGGATAAGTAGATGGGAAGATTATTGATTATCGGATGTGGCGGAGTAGCAGGGGTGGCAATTCACAAATGCTGCCAGAACAGCAAGACTTTTTCGGAGATCTGCATTGCAAGCCGCACAAAAGAAAAATGTGACGCGTTAAAAGAAAAGCTGCAGGGAACGACGGATACAGTGATCACGACAGCGAAGGTGGATGCGGATAATGTGGACGAACTGATCGCACTGATCCGTGACTACAAGCCGGATGCCGTGTTAAATGTGGCGCTGCCTTACCAGGATCTGACGATTATGGATGCCTGCCTGGCATGCAAGGTGGACTACATCGATACCGCGAACTACGAACCGGAAGATACCGACGACCCGGCGTGGCGTGCAATTTATGAGAAGCGCTGCAAGGAGGCGGGCTTTACCGCGTACTTCGATTATTCCTGGCAGTGGGCATATCAGAAACGCTTTACAGATGTCGGCATCACGGCGCTTCTTGGCAGCGGTTTTGACCCGGGCGTGACGAGCGTGTTTACCGCCTATGCGCTGAAGCATTATTTCGATGAGATCGAGTACATCGATATCTTAGACTGCAACGGTGGAGACCACGGTTATCCGTTCGCCACCAATTTCAACCCGGAGATCAACCTCCGCGAGGTATCCGCAAACGGCTCCTACTGGGAGGATGGACACTGGGTAGAGACAAAACCGATGGAAATTAAAAGAGAATATAATTTCCCACAGGTTGGCGAGAAAGACATGTATCTGCTTCATCATGAGGAGATCGAGTCTCTGGCAAAGAATGTGCCGGGAGTCAAGCGCATCCGTTTCTTCATGACCTTCGGTCAGAGCTATCTGACTCATATGCAGTGTCTGGAGGATGTCGGAATGCTCTCCACTTCCCCGATCCAGTATGAGGGAAGAGAGATCGTGCCGATCCAGTTCTTAAAGGCATTGCTTCCGGACCCGGCGTCACTGGGTCCTAGAACCGTTGGCAAGACGAACATCGGTTGTATTTTTACCGGCAAGAAGGATGGCAAGGAAAAGACGATCTATATCTACAACGTCTGCGATCACCAGGAGTGCTACAGGGAGGTTGGCTCACAGGCGATCTCCTACACGACAGGAGTTCCGGCAATGATCGGTGCAGCACTTGTTGTAGATAAGGTGTGGGATAAGGACGGCGTCTTCAATATCGAGGAGTTTGATCCGGATCCGTTTATGGATATGCTCAATCAGTACGGACTGCCGTGGGTTGTCGATGAGAACCCCAAGACGGTGGCGTAGCCGTTCGTAAAAAGAGCCGGACAGGGAGAGACGAGAGCAATGAAGTGGAATGAACTTCCGACACCATGCTATGTGGTGGATCAGAAAAAATTAAAAGAGAATTTAATAATATTGCATAATCTGGAGCAGGACACGGGATGCCATGTCCTGCTGGCGCAGAAAGCGTTTTCCACATATGCGCTCTATCCGTTGATTGGACAATACATCAGCGGTACCACAGCGAGCGGACTCTACGAGGCGCGTCTCGGCGCAGAGGAGATGGGGCGTGAGAACCATGTGTTTGCTCCGGCGTACAAGGACAGCGATATGGAGGAACTGGTCACGCTCTGCGACCATGTGATTTTTAATTCCTTTGCGCAGTATGTCAGGCACAGGAAGAAGGTGGCAGCGCGGAATGCTGTCAGTGATACAAGTCACCGTGTCAGCATCGGACTTCGGATCAATCCGGAGTATTCCACGCAGGAGGGACATGCGATCTATGATCCCTGCGCGCCCGGTTCCAGACTCGGCATGACAAGAGAGGCGTTTGAGAAAGGACTTGCCGGACTTGGCATGAGACGGCAGGAGGATGGAAGCTATGAACTGCCGGAGGATGTGGAGGGACTCCATTTTCACACGCTCTGCGAGCAGGACGCGGATGATCTGGAATGCACGTTTTATGCGTTTGAGGAGCAGTTTGCTTCTTATTTAAAACAGGTCCGGTGGCTGAATCTGGGCGGAGGACATCATATCACCAGACCGGGTTACCAGATAGAGCGTTTAAAGAAGCTTATCGGCTATATCAGGGAGACCTACGGACTTGCCGTGTATCTGGAGCCCGGCGAGGCGGTTGCCTTAAATGCGGGATATCTGGTAACGGAAGTGTGCGATATTGTACACAACGGGATGGATATTTTGATTCTGGATGCGTCTGCGGCGTGTCATATGCCGGACGTTCTTGAGATGCCGTATCGTCCACCGCTTCGGGACGGATTTGCGGCGGGGGAGCAGAAATACACCTATCGGCTGTCCTCGCTCACCTGTCTGGCGGGGGACGTCATCGGGGACTACAGTTTCACACACGAGATTCAGATCGGCGACCGTCTGGTGTTTGAGGACATGGCAATCTACTCGATGGTGAAGAATAATACCTTTAATGGAATTCCGCTTCCGTCGATCGCAATGCTCCGGGAAGACGGGGAGGTTGAGATGTTAAAGCAGTTCGGCTATGAAGATTTCAAAGGGCGGTTGTCATAACCGGTTTTGAAAGACATCCGGGACAAGGGAAGATGACTTGGATGAGGGTAGAGGAAATGGAGAAAAAGATGCAAAAGTGTGCAGAAGATCCAAAAGAGAGAATGACAACGCCGCAGGCGGACGGATTTTTTATGCCGGGGGAGTACGAACCGCATGACGGCTGCATTCTGATCTGGCCGTCGCGCCCGGGTTCCTGGATTTACGGCGCACGCGATGCGCGGATTGCATTCCGGGATGTGATTGCAGCGATTGCGCAGAGTGAAAACGTATATGTGGCAGCCGGGCGGGATGCCATTGACTCCGCGCGAGAGATGCTGACCGGTGGGGACGCGCCGTGGAAAAAGCGGGTGACGGTCTTTGAACTGGAGACAGACGATGCCTGGGCAAGAGATGTGGCGCCGACCTTTGTGAAAGACGGCGCCGGCAGGGTGCGGGCAGTGAACTGGTTATTTAACGCCTGGGGAGGATCGGTGGACGGACTGTATGCATCCTGGGCGTTGGACGATGCGTTTGCAAAGGCGTTTGCCGCAAAGTACGGCTATGCGTGTTACGATGCCGCGCCGTTTGTACTGGAGGGCGGATCGATTCACAGCGACGGTGAGGGGACGCTTCTGGTGACGGAGGCGTGCCTTTTGAGTGCGGGGCGCAATCCGGGGCTTACGCGCGAGGAGATCGAGGAGAAGCTTGGAACGTATCTTGGCATAAAAAAAGTGCTGTGGCTGCCGCGTGGAATCTATCAGGATGAGACGAACGAGCATGTGGATAACGTCTGCGCGTTCCTGCGCCCGGGCGAGGTGGTGCTTGCATGGACGGACGATGAAACAGATCCCCAGTATCCGCTATCACAGCAGACGCTTGTGTACCTGGAGGGCGAGACGGATGCGCGCGGAAGAAAGCTTGTCATTCACAAGCTTCCGATTCCCGATCATCCGGTCTGCATTACAGAGGAGGAACTGGCAGGTTATTCGTTTGCCGAAGGGGAGGATGAGCGGGAGGCGGGAGAGCGTCTTGCGGCATCCTACGTGAACTTTTATTTTTCCAACGAGGCAGTCATCCTTCCGGCGTTTGGCGGGGAGAATGAGGAGAGCGACAGGCGCGCGGCCGCACTGCTTGCGCAGTGGAATCCGGGGCGGAAGATTATTTCGGTGCAGGCGCGTGCAATTTTAGTCGGCGGCGGGAATATTCACTGTATTACACAGCAGATCCCGGCGGCAAAAAAGTGAGCGTGTTAAAAGAGGAACTGCGGTAAAAGTGGGGCAGCTGCAAAAATGCAGCAACAAAAACGCAGCAGTGACAAAGAGGACAGAGACAAAATGAGGAAAAAAGCATGAACAAAGTGAAAGTGGCGGCAATTCAGATGCGCTGTGCGGCATCTTTGGAGGAGAATTTAAAAAAGGCGGAAGCCATGGTGCGAAAGGCGGCGGCAGAGGGAGCAAATGTGATCCTTCTGCCGGAACTTTTTGAGAGGGAATATTTTTGCCAGCAGCGCCGGTATGACTTTTATCATTATGCGAAGCCTGTGATGGAGAACGATGCGGTGCGCATGGGCATGCGGCTTGCCGCGGAGCTTGGCGTGGTGCTTCCGATCAGTTTTTATGAGCGGGATGTGAATAACTTGTACAATTCCATCGCCTGCATCGACGCGGACGGAACGGTGCTCGGCGTTTACCGCAAGACACATATTCCGGACGATCACTATTATCAGGAAAAGTTCTATTTTACGCCGGGGGATACCGGATTCCAGGTATTTTCTACGCGCTACGGCAGAATCGGTGTGGGGATCTGCTGGGATCAGTGGTTCCCGGAGAGCGCGCGCTGCATGGCACTTGCGGGGGCGGAGCTGCTTTTCTATCCGACAGCGATCGGATCGGAGCCGATCTTAGAGTGCGACAGTATGCCGCACTGGAGACGCTGCATGCAGGGACATGCGGCAGCCAATCTGATGCCGGTTATTGCGGCAAACCGGATCGGGGAGGAGACGGTAGAACCCTGTGAGGAAAACGGTGGTCAGCGTTCGGCGCTTGTTTTTTACGGATCGTCTTTCCTGACCGATGAGACCGGAGAAATTCTAACGGGCGCAGGGCGCGACGAGGAAGAGATACTGGTACAGGAATATGACCTGGACGAACTGGATGCCAGACGGCTGGAATGGGGGCTGTTCCGCGACAGACGCCCGGAGTGCTACGGCATCATTAACGGCAGGTAAAAGAAATATATTGTTGACACGGAAACAATAATGAGATACAGTAGGAACTGGGAACAAAATACCACGTTATAAAAAGGAAGAGTCTGCATGAAAGATCGGGAAGAGCTGTTAAAAGAAATCGCGCTCATGCTGGAGCGGCAGGATATGCTTTCCAAACTGACGGAAAACCAGTGCCTGGATGAATACGGTTATTCGGAGACGCACTGTATTGACTATATCGGAAGGCTGGAACTGCCGAACGTCACGAAGGTGGCGGAGCACATGGGGATGACGCGCGGCGCGATCAGCAAGATGACCAGGAAGCTTCTTGCCAAAGGGCTGATCGAAAAATATACGCTGGAGACGAACAGAAAAGAAGTATATTTCAAGCTGACGGATCAGGGCAGACTTTTGTTTGATGAGCATGCGAAGCGGCATCAGCGATGGGAGAAGCGCGATATGGAATTTCTGGCGCGCTATTCCGTCGAGGATGTGAGGACGGTAAGCCGTTTTATGACGGAGTTCAACGGCTATCTGGAAGAGCAGATCGAGACGATTACAGGGACGCAGGCAGAGGGATGATATTCTGTAATAGGAACGGAAGTTTCCAGTTACAGAAAAAAGAATCCTGCAGGCAGGATTCTCATGTGTTACGGTTGCATGAAATGTAATTGTTAAGCGTTTAACACCTCAAGAAGCGTAAGCAGCTTCTCTACCGTGTCCTGGCTGATGTTGTTTGCGGCGATAAAATTGCTTACCGTCGTTGCAATATCTTCGGAAGTCTCTGAAGTGGATGCGGATGCGACGGTGTTCGTATCGCTTCCCATATAGGAGAGAACCTTCTGGACATAATTCTGTGTCTCGCTAAACGGTGGAATACCGCCGTATTTATCGACATTTGCACTGCCGGCGTTGTATGCCGCAAGCGCAAGAGAGGTATCGCCGTTGTACTTGGCAAGCAGCTGGGAGATCAGATTCGCACCGCCCATGATATTCTGGTAGGCATCGTAGGAATCTGTGACACCGAGAGATGCTGCGGTGGCAGGCATCAGCTGCATGATACCGACAGCACCGGCGCTGCTGACAGCGCTTGTATTAAAATTGGACTCTGCTCTTGCGATTGATTTTAAAAGAGTGGAGGAGACGCCGTAGGTGTTCGCCGCTTCATCAAAGATGGCGGAAAGGTCTTCGGAGCAGGTCGTGCTGCCGGAGTAGGCGTCGGTGGCATTCGTTAAAACGGAAGAAAAGTCAGAACTTGCAGCCTGCGCTTTTGCAGCTTCGGCGGCAGCTCTCTCCGCTTCAGCGCGGGCAGCAGCCTCGGCGTTGATCTGATCCACAAATGCCTGATCGTGATAATTTAAGATCGTAATACTCATTGGTAACTCCCTTGAAAACAACTTCACTGAATGTATAACTAGAAAAAGTATAGCATAATTTGCGGGATTAGGAAAGAAAAAAATGAAAACCAAACAAGTCGAGCGGAAAGGAACATATTTACGTGCATTTCGGGCAGCGTTTCCTTACACGGTACCGGTGCTCACCGGCTATCTGTTTATCGGGATGGCGTTCGGAGTGATGATACAGGAAAAAGGTTACAACTTCTTGTGGGCGATGCTCATGAGCCTGGTGATCTATGCGGGCAGCGGACAGTATCTTGCAGTCAACTTTTTCGCGCCGGGCGTCAGCCTCCTCAATGTGATTTTCATGGAATTTATGGTGAATATCCGCCATATTTTTTATGGACTGTCACTGCTGGAACGATTTTCTAAGATGGGGAAAAAGCGGCTCTACATGATCTTTTCCCTGACGGATGAGACCTACTCGCTTTTCTTCGTCACAAAAGTGCCGAAAGATGTGAAGGAGGAGCAGTTCTTGTTTGCGATTGCCGTGCTCGACCAGAGTTACTGGATCATCGGCTCCGGCATCGGCGCCCTGCTTGGAAATGTGCTCCCGTTCTCCACGGAGGGCATTGACTTTGCGATGACGGCATTGTTTGTGGTAATTATGGTGGAACAGTGGATGGAGAAGCAGAACCGTCCGAGCGTGGTGATCGGGCTGGTATGTGGACTGGTGTGCAGACTGGTGTTCGGAGCGGACAATTTTATCCTTCCGACGATGATATGCGTCATGGTCATCCTGCTTTCTTGCAAAAAAATATTCGATAAAATGATTCCGGAGGACGGAAAGGAAGGAGGCGAGCCGGAGTGCCAGTAAGTGTTGGAAGATCGCTTGCGATCATATTTACCGTGGCGGGAACGATATTTTTTACCAGGCTGATTCCGTTTCTGTTTTTCCCGAAAGGAAAAGAGATTCCGCCGATCATCCGGTATCTGGGGAGAGTGCTACCCCCGGCGGTCATCGGAATGCTGGTGATCTACTGCCTGAAAAACGTGTCGGTGCTTGCGGCGCCTTTCGGCCTGCCGGAATTTATTGCCGTGGCGGCGGTCATCGTGCTTCATGTATGGAAGCGCAACAATCTGCTCAGCATTGGTGCCGGAACGGCACTTTATATGTTTTTGATACAAGTCGTATTCTAGGAAGAAAGGAAGAACCGTATGAAGAAGAAACCATTTGTAACCAAAGAACAGTTAGAGGAAATCGTAAAAAAATACCCAACGCCTTTTCATCTCTACGATGAAAAAGGAATCCGCGAAAATGCGAAGGCAGTGAAGGAAGCGTTTGCGTGGAATCCGGGATTCCGGGAGTATTTTGCGGTAAAGGCAACCCCGAACCCGTTTATTCTTGACATTTTAAAAGAATATGACTGTGGATGCGACTGTGCGTCGCTGACAGAGCTGATGCTTGCGGATTCCCAGGGCTTCGATGGAAAACACATCATGTTTTCCTCCAATGATACGCCGGCGGAGGAATTTGCATTTGCCAATGAGCTCGGTGCGATCATCAATCTCGACGATTTTACACACATTGATTTTCTGGAGAAAACGATCGGCAAGATTCCGGAGACGATCAGCTGCCGGTACAATCCGGGCGGTGTCTTTAAGATGAGCAACGGCATCATGGACAATCCGGGTGATGCAAAGTACGGTTTTACCCATGAGCAGATCATTGAGGGATTCAAGATCTTAAAGGAAAAAGGCGCCAAGCATTTTGGCGTACACGCATTTCTTGCCAGCAATACCGTGACAAACGAATATTATCCAAAGCTTGCGAGAGAGCTGTTTGAGCTGGTTGTGGAACTGCGCGATAAGACGGGATGCGATATCCGCTTTATCAATCTCTCCGGCGGTGTCGGCATTCCGTACACACCGGATCAGACGCCAAATGATATCCGCGTGATCGGAGAGGGCGTCCGGGTGGCATACGAGGAGATATTAGTTCCGGCGGGACTTGGCGATGTCGCAATCTACACGGAGATGGGACGTTTTATGCTTGGACCGTACGGCTGCCTGGTGACAACGGCCATCCATGAGAAGCATACCCACAAGGAGTACATCGGTGTGGACGCGTGTGCCGTGAACCTGATGCGCCCGGCAATCTACGGGGCATATCACCATATTACGGTGATGGGCAAGGAGGATGCGCCGTACGACCACAAGTATGATGTGACAGGCTCCCTTTGCGAGAACTGTGATAAGTTTGCGATTGACCGGATGCTGCCGAAGATCGACATGGGAGATCTTCTGGTCATTCATGATACCGGTGCGCATGGCTTTTCCATGGGATACAACTATAACGGAAAATTAAAATCAGCGGAGGTGCTGCTGAAGGAAGACGGATCGACACAGCTGATCCGCCGTGCCGAGACGCCGGAGGACTATTTCCGCACGTTTGACTGCTTTGATATCTTAAAGGATATGAAGCACCCGAAATAAGCGGCAGATCATTCCGGAAAAAGCACAGCAGCGAGGATGAGATATGTGCATTGATACAGAACGTTTTGAGCGTGCCAGGGGCAGAGTCATTGGAATCGAGCGGCAGAGGCTTGGAATCGGCACACTCTCGGAGAAGACGGTACATGCAGTGCTCAAGAATTATTATGCACCGGATGAGGATATGCATGAGATCCCGATTGAGAATTTTGTTGCGGATATTTTTGACGGGGAGGCAGTGATCGAGATTCAGACGCGGTCGTTCCAGAATATGCGGCGGAAACTTGCCGCATTTCTGCCGTTATACCCGGTGACCATCGTCTATCCGATTCCGCATGTGAAGTGGCTTCACTGGATGGATGAGGAGACGGGGGAGATCTCTCCCGGGCGCAAATCGCCCAAGAAGGGAAATGCATACCAGGCATTCATCGAATTGTATAAGATCCGGCCGTTTCTGAAAGATCCGAATCTGAGACTACGGCTGGATCTCATTGACATGGAGGAATACCGTCTGTTAAACGGCTGGAGCCGGGACAAAAAGAAGGGAAGCGACCGCTTCGACCGGATACCGCTTACCTTCGTGGAGGAAGTGCGTGTGGACCGGAGGGAGGACTACATGCAGTTCATCCCCTATGAGATTCCGGAGGAGTTTACTGCAAAGGATTTTGCGGCATGCGCGAAGATTCCGGTGCGGCTGGCACAGACGGTGCTCTTGATTCTGACGGATCTATTGATTGTGGAGCGGATTGGAAAGCAGGGAAGAAGTTATCTCTACCGGATCTGCGAGATTGAATGAATCTCTTCCCAAGCGGGGCGTTCTGTGTTATACTGACTGCCGGATGTATATTTATGCAGTATCTATGTGAGAGATAAGGAAGCATGAGGTAGATAGTACGATGAAAAACACAGCAATCAAATTATCCGGCATACTGCTTGCCGGAGCGGTCTTTTTTTCGACGCTGTTAGGTTACGGCACACAGGTTGCCGCGGCGACGGCGATAGGCAGCGACACGGAGGAGGGACAGGCATCCGGCGACGGTTCTGTCGCGTCGGTTGCGGATCTTCCGGGAAAGCATATCGGTGTACAGCTCGGCACGACCGGAGATATCATGGTCAGCGACTATGAGACGGACGGCTCGGGCACGGTAGTAGAGCGTTACAATAAGGGCGCGGATGCCGTGCAGGCATTAAAGCAGGGAAAGTTAGACTGCGTGATTATTGACGAATTGCCGGCGCTGGCATTTGTGGAGCAGAACGAAGGGCTTAAGATTCTCGAGGAGAACTTTGTTGAGGAGGACTATGCGTTCGTAATCGCAAAGGGTAACGAGGCACTTGTGGATCAGGTCAATGAGACGCTGCGCGAACTGAAGGACGAGGGTGTTCTCGATAACATTGCGAAGAATTATACCGGAACGGACGAGGAGATTGGAAAGTATCCGTATGAAATTCTGGATGTGGAACGCACGAACGGCACGCTTACCGTTGGTACGAATGCGGAGTTTCCGCCGTATGAATACTATGAAGAGGGAAAGATCACCGGAATCGACATGGATATTATGCAGGCGGTCTGCGACAAACTCGGCATGGAGTTGAAGATCGAGGACATGGCGTTTGATTCCGTGATTCCTGCGGTGTCCACCGGAAAAGTCGACATCGGTGCATCGGGTTTTACGGTGACGGAGGAACGCAAAAAGAATGTGAATTTCACGGATACCTATGCAAAATCCAAGCAGGTCATCATCGTGAGAGATACATCTGTCACAGCAGAGAAGACAGGGATAGCAGAGAAGTTTTATGATAACTTTATCAAGGACAGCCGATATACCTATTTGTTAAAGGGACTTTTAAATACACTCATCATCACCGTGTTTGCGGTAATGATCGGTATTGTGTTTGGATTTTTGATCGCGATTGTAAGAACCAACCACGACAGAAACGGCGGGCTTAAGATCTTAAATGCACTCTGCAAGTCATACCTTGCCGTTGTGCGCGGTACGCCGGTCATGATTCAGCTTCTGATTATTTATTATGTCATTTTCCAGAGCGTCAATACGGGAAAACTGTTCGTGGCAGTCATTGCGTTCGGACTGAACTCGGCGGCCTACGTGGCGGAAATCGTCCGGTCCGGTATTATGGCGGTGGACATCGGACAGTTTGAGGCGGGAAGAAGCCTTGGATTAAATTATAAGCAGACGATGTTAAGCATCATCCTGCCGCAGGCAGTCAAAAATATTCTGCCGGCACTCTGCAATGAGTTTATCAGTCTGTTGAAGGAGACTTCGATCAGCGGTTACATCGGGCTGATGGATCTGACCAAGGGCGGAGACATCATCCGAAGCGTGACGTACGAGGCGTTCATGCCGTTAATTGCGGTCGCGGCCATTTATTTCCTGATTGTCATGGGACTGAGCAAGGCAGTTGGACTGTTGGAAAGGAGATTGAGAAGCAATGAGCGATAATACGGTAATTCTGGAAGTAAAAGAGCTTCACAAGTCTTTTGACGGTCATGAAGTGTTAAAAGGAATCTCGACGACGATCAAAAAGGGCGATGTGCTGGCGCTGATCGGACCGTCCGGCTGTGGTAAATCCACGTTTTTGCGCTCCTTAAATCTGCTGGAGATTCCGACGGCGGGACATGTGCTGTTTGAGGGAACCGATCTGACGGATCCGTCGGTGGACATCAATCATGTCCGGGAGAAGATCGGCATGGTGTTTCAGCAGTTCAATCTGTTTCCGAACATGACGATTCTGGAAAATATCATGCTTGCCCCGGTAAAACTCGGCAAGATGACAAAAGAGGAAGCGAATACGCGCGCGATGGAGCTGTTAAAGCGCATCGGTCTGGCGGATAAGGCGGGCGCGTATCCCGCGCAGCTTTCCGGCGGACAGAAGCAGCGCATTGCCATCGTGCGGTCGCTGGCGATGGACCCGGACATCATCCTGTTTGACGAGCCGACCTCGGCGCTTGATCCGGAGATGGTCGGCGAGGTGCTCGCTGTGATGCAGGAACTGGCGGAGGATGGCATGACGATGGTGGTCGTGACACATGAGATGGGATTTGCCAGAGAAGTTGCGAACCGTGTGATGTTCATCAACGACGGCGTGATCCAGGAGGAGGGAACCCCGCAGGAGATTTTTGGCAATCCAAAGAGCCAGAGACTGCAGGAGTTTTTGTCAAAGGTATTGTAAGAAGAAATAAGGACGGGCTGTCCGGCACAAAAGAGGTGCCGCGGCCCGTTTTTTGTGCAACAGGCAAAGAATGTGTTTTGTATACTGCATCAGGAATACCTCCCGCAGGCGGAGAGCGGGGCGGAACATCGTTTGCAAGATGTGCGATTGTATGATAAGATAAATAACGATTTTTAGGAACGGAATCGTAAGGGAAGGAAGAACGCATATGAAATGGAATAAATACACAATAGAGACAACGACGGCGGCGGAGGACTACATGAGTGCGATGTTAGCCGACCTCGGCATTGAGGGAGTGGAGATTGAGGATAACATTCCGCTGTCCAAGGAAGATCAGGCGGATATGTTCATCGATTTTCTGCCGGAGCTTCCGCCGGATGACGGTGTGAGCCACGTCAGCTTTTATCTTGAGGATGACGGCGAGGACCGCACCGAACTGTTAAAGCAGGTAAAAGAGGCGTTGGAGGACTTAAGAAAAGTCGTGGATGTCGGAAGTGGCGTGATCACCTCCGACCAGACGGAGGATCTGGACTGGATCAACAACTGGAAGAAATTCTTCAGTTCCTTCTATATCGATGACATCCTGATCAAACCGACCTGGGAGGAATTAAAGCCGGAGGATGCCGACAAATTTTTAATCGAGATTGATCCGGGTGTGTCGTTTGGAACCGGCAAGCATGAAACGACGCAGCTGTGCATCCGCCAGCTGTTAAAGTATATCCGCGGGAACGATGCGTACACACCGGAAAACCGCACGCCGAAGGTACTCGACGTCGGCTGCGGAAGCGGCATTTTATCGATTGTGGCGTTGAAGCTTGGCGCGTCCGCGGTAGTCGGAACGGATCTCGATCCGGACTGCATGACCTCCACACATGAGAATATGGAAGTGAACCATCTCGATCCTTCGCTTGGCACATTTTATGTCGGCAATCTGATCGATGATGCAGCACTGCAGGAGAAAGTCGGCACGGAGGAATACGACATTGTGGTTGCCAACATTCTGGCAGACGTCATTATTCCGATGGCACCGGTGATTCCGGCACGCTTGAAACGCGGCGGTTATTTTATCACCTCGGGCATCATCGATTTCAAGGAGAACGCGGTAAAAGAAGCGATCGAAGCGGCCGGACTTACGGTGGTGGAGATCAATCATCAGGGCGAGTGGGTGAACATTACGGCGAGAAAGCCGGAATAAGGAAGACGATCCGAAAAAAGGAAGATGATCCGAAGGAATGGCAGGCAGCCCGGAAATGAGGAGTTTATGTATCAGTTTTTTGTGGAAGACGAGCAGATTGCAAATGATCTGGTGATAATTGAGGGAAGCGATGTAAATCACATCCGCAATGTCCTGCGCATGAAATGCGGGGAAAAAGTGCGCATCAGCAGCACATCCGGCAGGAATTTCTTCGGCATGATTGACCGGATTACAGAGAATGTGGTGGAGGTGTGCATCACGGAGGAGACGGCTTTAGATACGGAACTGCCCTGCCGGATCTGCCTGTTTCAGGGACTTCCAAAGAGCGACAAGATGGAGCTCATCATCCAGAAGGCAGTGGAGCTTGGCGCTGCGGAGGTGATCCCGGTGGCGATGAAGAACTGCGTCGTAAAACTGGATGCAAAAAAAGCGGCGGCAAAGACGGCGCGCTGGCAGGAGATTGCAAAGAGTGCGGCAAAACAGTCAAAGCGCAGCAGAATTCCGGTGGTGAGAGAACCGGTGAATTACCGGGAGGCAGTCGCATTGGCGGGAGAACTCGACGTGGTGCTGCTGCCGTATGAGAATGAGCGCGGCATGGCGGCCACAAGGGAAGTGATGGAGCGGATTGCACCGGGGCAGAGCGTCGGCATTTTTATCGGACCGGAGGGCGGATTCGATCCGTCGGAGATTGCGCTGGCAAAAGAGGAGGGGATGCATCTGGTGTCCCTCGGAAAAAGAATTTTGCGCACGGAGACAGCGGGACTTGCAACCCTTTCTATTCTGATGTATCATATCGAGAGTGTGTCGGAAGCGGAAGAAGAGCGGGATCAGCCGTGATTCTGCGTCGGCGTTTGTTAGAAAGGCATGGTTTTAAAACAGATGGAAGCATATTTGGATAATTCTGCCACCACCCGGTGCAGTGAGCGCGCCAAAAACAAGATGGTGCAGATCTTAACGGAAGATTATGGCAATCCGTCCTCCCTGCACAACATGGGAAAGACGGCGGAGGACTATATTAAAGAAGCAAAAGAGCAGATCGCGAAGACGCTCCGCTGTGACGAGAAGGAGATCATCTTTACGTCGGGTGGCACGGAGTCGAACAATATGGCGCTGATCGGCGGAGCACTGGCAAACAAGCGCCAGGGAAAGCATATCATCACGACAGCGATTGAGCATGCGTCGGTACAGGCGCCGCTTGCCTACTTAAAAGAACTCGGCTATGAGATCACGGAATTGTCTGTGGATCATGACGGTATTATTTCGCTGGAGGAACTGCGGGATGCAGTGCGGGAAGATACGGTGCTGGTGTCCATCATGATGGTGAACAACGAGATTGGTGCGGTTGAACCGGTCGAGGAAGCGGCGAAGGTCATCAAGGCGAAGAATCCGGACACGCTGTTTCATGTGGATGCGATTCAGGCGTACGGCAAATTCCGCATCTGCCCGAAAAAGATGGGGATTGATCTACTCTCGGTGAGTGGACACAAGATCCACGCGCCGAAAGGAACCGGATTTTTATATATCCGCGACAAGGTAAAAGTAAAACCGATCATCTACGGCGGCGGTCAGCAGAAGGGAATGCGCTCCGGCACGGAGAATGTTCCGGGCGTGGCTGCACTCGGCGAGGCAGCGGCGGAGATTTATGAGAACTTTGACGCGAAGATCGGTCATATGTATGAGATCAAGCAGAGGTTCATCGATGAGGTGACACAGATCCCGGGAGTGACGGTAAACGGCAGAACGGGAAGGGACTCTGCGCCGCAGATTGTGAGTGTCACGATCGAGGATGTACGCAGCGAAGTGATGCTCCATTCTCTGGAAGAATACGGCATCTATGTGTCGGCGGGAAGCGCATGCTCGTCCAATAAGCCGGCACCCAGCCGCACCTTGCAGGGCATCGGTCTGCCGAAGCAGAAGTTAGAGTCCACGATCCGGATCAGCTTCTGTGTCAATACAACGGAAGAAGAAGTGGATTACGCGGTGGAAAAAATGAAAGAGATCATTCCGTTCCGCAGAAAGTTCACCAGAAAGTAAAGGAGAAAACCATGACATATAAAGCATTTTTGATTAAATATGCAGAGATTGCCATCAAGGGAAAGAACCGCTACCTGTTTGAGGATGCTCTGGTGAGCCAGATGAATCATGCCTTAAAGAAAGTGGACGGCACGTTCCATATCCGCAAGGAGCAGGGCAGAATCTATGTAGAGATGGAAGGCGAATACGATTACGATGGAGCGGTGGAAGCACTGCAGCATGTGTTTGGCATCGTGGGAATCTGTCCGGTCGTGCTGCTGGAGGACGAGGGCTTTGATGCGCTGGCGGGGGAAGTCATCCGCTATATCGACGAGGTATACCCGGACAAGCATTTTACGTTCAAGGTCAATGCGCGCCGCGCGAGAAAGAATTACCCGCTGGAGTCGATGGAGATCAATGCCCAGATGGGCGAGCGGATCTTAGAAGCGTTCCCGGAGACGCGCGTGGATGTCCATAAGCCGCAGGTGATGTTTAATATCGAGATCCGCAACCAGATCAATGTGTACTCGACGGTCATTCCGGGACCGGGCGGTATGCCGGTCGGAACAAACGGAAAAGCCATGCTGCTCTTATCCGGCGGAATCGACAGCCCGGTGGCAGGCTACATGATTGCAAAGCGCGGTGTTACCATCGATGCGACCTATTTTCATGCGCCGCCTTATACGTCGGAGCGCGCCAAGCAGAAGGTCGTGGATCTGGCAAAGATCATTTCCAAATATACCGGACCGATCAATCTGCATGTGGTCAATTTTACGGATATCCAGTTATATATTTACGAACAGTGTCCGCATGAGGAACTGACGATTATCATGCGGCGCTACATGATGAAGCTGGCGGAGCATTTCGCAAAAGAGAACAAGTGTCTCGGACTGATTACGGGGGAGAGTATCGGACAGGTGGCGAGCCAGACCATGCAGTCGCTCGCGGCAACCAATGAGGTATGTACGATGCCGGTTTACCGTCCGCTGATCGGATTTGACAAGCAGGAGATCGTGGAGATCTCGGAGAAGATCGATGCTTACGAGACATCCATCCTTCCTTACGAGGACTGCTGTACGATTTTCGTGGCAAAGCACCCGGTGACAAAGCCGAGCTTAAACGTGATTCACAATGATGAGAGAAAGCTTTCCGAGAAGATCGATGCGCTGATGCAGGAAGCCATCGATACGGTGGAGGTAATCCACATCGAGGCGTAGATGTGCATCCTCGCGGTGCGGGTTTATGTAATAGGAACGAAGTCTCCTGTTACATAAAAAAACAGCCGCGGGAAATCCCGCGGCGTGTACCCCTGTCATGTATGAATTAGATTAAGTATGGCTTTAAAGTCTCCATGATCTCGTCCATGTTGTTCTCTGCATGGATTGCAAGGTCGATAGGCTTGGATAAATCTAAACTGAAGATACCCATGATGGACTTTGCATCGATGACGTATCTGCCAGAGATCAGATCAAAATCATATTCATACTGCGTAATTGCATTGACGAAGGACTTTACCTTGTCGATCGAGTTAAGGGAAATCTGTACTGTTTTCATGATAAAAAACCTCCTTAGGATTATCTGTTTCAAGATAGTTTTATAGTAATAGTTTTTCGTGGAAAAGTCAACACAAAAAGCGGATGAAACCATAAGAAAGCGTGAACAAAAAGCAATACAGAAATGAGGAAACAAGAATGAAAGCAGCATTGCATAATTTGGGTTGTAAAGTGAATGCATATGAGACGGAAGCCATGCAGCAGATTTTGGAGGAGGCGGGATATGAGATCGTGCCGTTTTCGGAGTATGCGGATGTCTATGTGATCAATACATGCTCCGTGACCAATATGGCGGATCGCAAGTCCAGACAGATGCTGCACCGGGCGAAAAAGCAGAATCCGGATGCGATTGTCGTGGGAGCCGGATGCTATGTGCAGACCAAGGAGGCGCAGGCTCTCGTGGATGAGTCGATCGACATCGTGATCGGGAATAATAAAAAGCATGAACTGGTTTCACTGCTTCAGGAATACGAAGCATCCCACCGCAAGACGGCGTGTGTGGCGGACATCAATCACGAGAAGCAGGCATACGAGGAATTGTCGCTTTCGCGCACGGCAGAGCACACCCGGGCGTTTATCAAGGTGCAGGATGGCTGCAATCAGTTCTGCACATACTGTATTATTCCGTTTGCGAGAGGGCGTGTCAGAAGCAGGGAGCTTCCGGACGTCTTACAGGAGATACGGACGCTGGCAAAAAGCGGCTACCGCGAGGTGGTGCTCACCGGAATCCATCTGAGTTCCTACGGTGTGGACAACGGGGAGTCGCTGCTGCATCTGATCGAGGCGGTACATGAGCTGGAGGGGATCGAGCGGATCCGCCTGGGAAGCCTGGAACCGCGTATCGTGACGGACGCGTTTACAAAAAGACTCTCGGAGCTGCCGAAGATCTGCCCGCATTTTCACCTGTCATTGCAGAGCGGCTGTGATACGGTGTTAAGCCGCATGAACCGGCGGTACGATACGGCGGAATATGAGGCGGGCTGTGCGCTGCTGCGCAGGTATTTTGAACATCCGGCAATCACAACGGATGTCATTGTAGGATTCCCGGGGGAGACGGACGAGGAATTTGAGACGACGGAGCGTTATCTGGAGCGGATTCATTTCTATGAGATGCATATTTTCCAGTATTCGAGAAGAGAGGGAACGAAGGCGGCGGCAATGCCGGATCAGGTGCCGGAGGCGGTAAAAAAGGAGCGCAGCGAAAAACTGCTGGCACTCGGTCACAGGATGTCGGAGGAGTTCCGCCGGTATTATCTCGGCAGACAGGTGACGGCACTTCTGGAGGAAGAGTTTTTATATGATGGAAAGCGTTACTACACCGGGTACACAAAAGAGTATGTGAAAGTGGCGGTGGAGACAGAAAAAGATCTTTCCAACACGTTTGTGACGGGCACCTTAAAGACACAATTAACAGAAGACATCTATCTTTTAGTTGAATTTTAAGACAAACTATATTAGAATAAAAACAGCAATGCTTTTTCGACAAGAGAGCGGTGGCTGGCAGCACCGCTTTAAAGTCCGGGCAGATATAAGGGCGTGACAAATATGCAGGAGATCAATAACACACAATATTTTAAAGTGGAAAAAGGACCGGAACTTCGCGTGAGCGACGTGCTCGCGATTGTTTATCGTGCGCTTATGGAGAAGGGATACAATCCGGTGAATCAGATTGTTGGATATATTATGTCGGGAGATCCTACTTATATCACCAGTCATAATAATGCAAGAAGCCTGATCATGAAAGTAGAACGTGATGAGCTGGTAGAGGAGATGCTGAAGGCTTACATCAGGAATAACAACTGGGAATAGAAGATGCGGATATTAGGTTTGGATTTTGGCTCGAAGACTGTCGGTGTGGCAGTCAGTGATGAACTTATGTTGACGGCGCAGGGACTGGAGATCGTGAGAAGACAGTCTCCGAACAAGCTGCGTCAGACGCTGGCAAGAATAGAACAGATTGTAACAGAATATCAGGTGGAGCGCATTGTGCTCGGCTATCCCAAGAATATGAACAATACCGAGGGAGAGCGTTGCGAGAAGACGAAAGAGTTTGCACAGATGCTGGAGCGCCGCACCGGGCTTTCTGTCGTCCTGTGGGACGAGAGACTTACGACGGTTGCAGCAGACCGGCACATGATGGAGAGTGGAATACGCAGAGAGAATCGCAAACAGTATGTGGATGAGATCGCGGCAGTGTTTATTCTGCAGGGATATCTGGATTCACTCGCGTTTCAGAAACATTGAATGGAGTAAATATGGAAAAAGTAAAGTTTGTGGATCCGGACACCGGAGAATCGCTCGCGTTTTTCGTGGTTGAGGAGACAAAAGTTGGCGGCACGCACTACCTTCTGGCGACGGAAGAGGAAGACGGCGACTGTGATGCGTATATTTTAAAAGAGGTGGAAACGAAAGACGAGGAATCTGTCTACGTGCTTGTGGAAGACGACACGGAGCTTTCTGCCATCGGAAAAGTGTTTGCAGAGCTGCTCGACGACGCGGACATTGCATTTTAAGAGACAAATAATAATGGAGGTAATATTTTGAAAAAAGAAAAAAAAGAGAATAGTGGAAAGCTCAAAATCATTCCGTTAGGAGGATTGGAGCAGATTGGTATGAACATTACTGCCTTTGAATATGAGGACAGTATTATTGTTGTGGACTGCGGTCTGTCTTTTCCGGAGGATGACATGTACGGAATCGATCTGGTCATCCCGGATATCACCTATCTGAAGGACAACATTGACAAAGTCAAGGGATTTTTTATCACACACGGTCATGAGGACCACATCGGAGCAATCCCTTATGTGTTAAGAGAGATCAATGTGCCGATCTATTCCACCAAGCTGACGAACGGTATCATTGAGCACAAGTTAAGAGAGCACAATATGCTCACCAAGGTAAAGCGCAAGGTCGTAAAATACGGACAGCATATCAATCTCGGCTGCTTCCGTGTGGAATTCATCAAGACGAACCACAGTATTCAGGATGCGGCGGCGCTTGCCATCTACTCCCCGGCAGGCATTATTGTGCACACCGGAGACTTCAAGGTGGATTACACACCGGTATTCGGAGATGCCATCGATCTGCAGCGTTTCGGTGAGATCGGAAGAAAAGGTGTTCTGGCGCTGATGTGCGACAGTACAAACGCTGAGCGCCCGGGATTTACCATGTCGGAGAAGACGGTCGGCAAGACATTTGATGAGATTTTCGCGGACAACAAGAATCACCGGATCATTATTGCGACTTTTGCATCCAATGTCGACCGTGTGCAGCAGATCATCAATACGGCGTATAAGAACGGTCGCAAAGTGGTGGTCGAGGGACGAAGCATGGTCAACATCATCGGAATTGCTTCCGAACTTGGATATATCAGTATTCCGGACAATACGTTAATCGACATTGAGGAGCTGAAGCGTTACCCGGATGAGCAGACCGTCATCATCACGACGGGAAGCCAGGGCGAGGCGATGGCAGCACTGTCCCGCATGGCAAGCGGCGTGCACAAGAAAGTGACGATCAAGCCGAACGATACGATCGTTCTTAGTTCCAATCCGATTCCGGGAAATGAAAAAGCTGTATCGCGCATTATCAACGAGCTGTCGATGAAGGGTGCCAACGTAATCTTCCAGGATGTCCATGTTTCCGGACATGCCTGCCAGGAGGAGATCAAGCTGATCTATTCCCTGGTGAAGCCGAAGTATGCGATTCCGGTGCACGGTGAGTACCGCCATCTGATCGCACAGGCGAAGGTTGCGGAGGAGCTGGGAATTCCGAAAGAGAATATTTTCCTGCTCTCCTCCGGAGATGTGCTTGAGTTAAACGATGAGGCAGCGGCAGTGACAGGACGCGTACACACCGGAGCCATCATGGTGGACGGTCTCGGCGTCGGCGACGTCGGCAATATCGTGCTGCGTGACCGCCAGCATCTGGCAGAGGACGGTATCATTATCGTCGTGCTGACACTGGAGGGCGGTTCCGGACAGGTGCTTGCCGGACCGGATATCGTATCGCGCGGATTTGTCTATGTCCGCGGTGCAGAGGGACTGATGGACGATGCCAAGCATCTGCTTGATGATACAATGCAGCACTGTATGGATAAAGGCATTACAGACTGGGGCAAGATCAAGACGGAGATCAAGGATTCTCTGGGGGATTTTGTTTGGAAAGAGACGAAGAGACGCCCGATGATTATGCCGATAATTATGGAAGTGTAGAAGATTATGAAATGGAACAAAGTCGTTTTCAAATTTGTCAGTATCAGCTTTTCCATCCTGGTTGCACTGCTTGTTGTGGTGGGACTGATTGAACTTGGCTCCTACTGCTATGACTTCGGATACCGGGTGTTTACCGAGAGCCCGGTGGACGAAACTCCGGGCAGGGATGTGACCGTATCCGTGACGGCGGATATGTCGGAGCATGATATCGGAAAGATGTTAAAAGAAGAGGGGCTGGTGGAGGATGCGAATCTGTTCTATGCCCAGCTGAAACTATCTGCTTACTCCGGAAAACTCAAACCGGGTGTTTACACGTTAAATACCTCGATGACTGCGCGGGAGATGTTCGTGATCATGGCAGCGGATGCCGGTGATACGGAAAGTACCGAGGACACCGGGGATACCGCAGACACCGGGAATACCGGGGCGGCGGATCTGACAGATGAGACGGACGATACACAGACCGCAGAAGATGCAGGGGATGCAGAGGAGACACCGTGATAGTAGATGAGAGACTTGTGACCTATATCAATTCTCTGGATACGGGAAATACTGCGATGCTCGATCAGATTGAGCGGGAAGCGACAGCCGATTACGTGCCGATTATTCGGAAGGAGATGCAGAGCTTTTTGAAGTTTCTGCTTGCCATGAAGAAGCCGGCACGTATTTTAGAAGTTGGGACTGCGGTGGGATTTTCCGCCATCCTTATGGCGGAGTACGATCCTGTGCCGTGTCAGATTACAACGATCGAGAATTATGAAAAGCGGATTCCGATTGCCAGGGAGAACTTTAAGAGAGCCGGGAAGGAAGCGCAGATTGCGCTGCTGGAGGGCGATGCCGCGGAAGTGTTAAAGACGCTGGAAGGTTCGTATGATTTTATTTTTATGGACGCGGCAAAGGGGCAGTACATTCATTTCCTGCCGGAGATTCTGCGCCTTCTGGCGAAGGACGGCGTGCTGGTGTCGGACAATGTGCTGCAGGACGGCGATGTGATCGAATCACGGTTCGCGGTTACAAGGCGGAACCGCACGATTCATAAGCGCATGCGGGAATATCTGTACACGCTGACGCACAGTGAAGAACTGGTGACCGCGGTGCTCCCGGTGGGAGATGGCATCACCTTGAGCACAAGGCGTTAAGGACGGCATGGATTACGCAGGATGGGAAGATGGCGGAATCCGTGCGGGATTACATGAAGCATGAAGATGCGATGCATGCGTGTGAGAATAGAGAGGAACGAGAATATGAGAAGACCGGAGTTACTGATACCGGCGAGCAGTCTGGAAGTATTAAAAATTGCTGTGATCTATGGAGCAGACGCAGTATATATCGGAGGCGAAGCGTTCGGACTCCGCGCGAAAGCGAAGAACTTTTCCATGGAAGAGATCAGGGAGGGGATTGCTTTTGCACATGCCCATGATGTGAAAGTATACATTACCGCCAATATCCTGGCGCACAACGGAGATCTCGACGGTGTGAGAGAGTATTTTGCCGAGCTTCGGGAGATAAAGCCGGATGCGCTGATCATTTACGATCCGGGGGGCTATATGATTGCTAAGGAAGTCTGTCCCGAGATCGAGCGCCATATCAGTACGCAGGCAAACAACACCAATTACGGTACCTACCGGTTCTGGTATGAGCAGGGGGCAAAGCGCGTGGTGTCGGCGAGAGAGCTTTCGCTGGCTGAGATCAAGGAAATCCGTGCCAATATTCCGGACGATCTTGAGATCGAGACGTTCATTCACGGAGCAATGTGCATCTCCTACTCGGGAAGGTGCTTACTGTCCAATTACTTTACCGGACGAGATGCCAACCAGGGAGCGTGCACACATCCGTGCCGCTGGAAATACGCGGTTGTGGAGGAAAAACGCCCGGGAGAATACCTGCCGGTCTATGAGAATGAGCGCGGTACTTATATTTTCAATTCCAAGGATCTTTGCATGATCGAACATATTCCGGAATTGATGGAGTCGGGTATTGACAGTTTTAAAATTGAGGGTAGAATGAAGACAGCACTGTATGTTGCCACGGTGGCGAGAACATATCGAAGGGCCATTGATGACTACAAGCAGTCGCCGGAGCTTTACAGGGAGCATATGGCGTGGTATCAGGAGCAGATTTCAAACTGCACCTACCGGCAGTTTACGACTGGATTTTTCTTCGGCAAACCTTCGGACGAAGCGCAGATTTACGACAATAACACCTATGTGAAGGAGTACACGTATCTGGGTATTGTCGGAGAGCAGAACGAAGAGGGACTCTACCGGGTGGAACAGCGCAATAAGTTTTCTGTCGGGGAGAGCATCGAGGTCATGAAGCCGGATGGTGCCAATATCACGGTGACTGTGCAGCGAATCGTGGATGAAGAGGGGAATGATATGGAGTCCGCACCGCATCCGAAGCAGGTGCTTTATATCGACCTTGGACAGCCGCTTGCCATGTATGACATTTTGCGAAGAAAAGAATAGGATGGTGGAAGACGATGAAGCAGGAGAAGTATGTTGCATATGTAGGAACTTATACACACGAGAACAGCGTAGGAATCCATATCTATGATGTAGACGTTGAGGCGGGAAAACTGACGGAACGTAAGGTGGTTCCGATCAACAATCCGTCGGATCTGGTTGTCTCCAAGGACCGCAGATTTCTGTATTCCATTGCGGATGAGGGTGTGGAATCCTTCCGTATTGAGAAGGACGGCGATCTTACTCCGATCAACAAGCAGTGGATCGGCGGAATGAGAGGCTGCTATGTGGAAGTGGATGACGGCAACCGCTATCTTTTCGTGGGCGGACATCATGACGGCCGTGTGAGCATGATGCATCTGGAAGCGGACGGAAGCATCGGCGGGATCGCGGACGGTATTTTCCACAAAGGAATCGGAAGAAGCATTGCACAGCGCAACTTCGTACCGCATGTGGACTGCGTGAAGCTGACGCCGGACCAGAAGTTTCTGTGTGCGGTTGACAACGGACTGGATCAGGTAAAAGTCTACCGCGTGGATTATGAGAACGGTAAGCTGGAGCTCATCGACATTATCCGTGGACCGCTCGAGTCTGCACCGCGTATGATCCGTTTCTCCAGAAACGGCGAATATGCATACATTCTCTATGAACTGCTCAACATCGTGGAGGTATATCATTATTCTGTGCAGGATAATGAGCCGGTATTTGAGAAGATCCAGACCATCAGCACTTCCCCGAAGAAGGAGGAGGATACTTGTGCGGCATCGGGTATGGAGATCTCGAAGAGCGGTAAGTATCTGTTCTGCAGCAATGCAGGCGTGAACTCTGTCGTGTGCTATGAGATCGAGGAGAAGACGGGAATGCTCACCCCGGTATTTACGACGAAGGTGAACAGCGATTACCCGAAGATGCTTGCCATCTATCCGGATGAGAAGCATTATCTGACACTGAACAACAATTCCAACGATATTTTCAGCTACACGATCGATTACAAGGACGGTTATTCGCTTGAGACCGGTTCCCCGGTGAAGGTAGACAAGCCGAACTGCATCTATATGCTGAAGCTTGAGGTGGAATAAGCAAATAAAGTGCGAATCAGGAACTGCCGCAATAAGCATATCGTTCTTTGGACGATAAGTAATATTACAAGAAACACACTTGAGGATTTCATGTGGAAATGCAGATGGAATATTCGTTGGAGAAAAATGTGAGCATTTCTTCCGGCTGAATGTTTGCATCGGATTCCGTGTCTCTTCCACGTTTGGACAATCCGACGGGTGCATGTCCGACACACCGGAGACAATGGGCGGACTTTCTGGTGTCCCTAATGGCACCTCTTCACAGACAATATAAAACCGCGCGAACCGAAACTCGCCGGCATCTGCTATTGAAAATAAGGCAGATGCCGACTCAGACATCGGCTTCGCGCGGTTATGTTTGAAGTGCTATACTGAATTTTCGGCTTTAATGGTAATTAGTTTCATAGTGTATATTTAATGCTCCTTGTAAGATACTAACTGCATTCTACATCTAAGAATAAGGATAGGCAAGATTATCGTTTACAAAAGCATTCTGGTGATTTGACATGAAAATAGGAACAAAAACAAGAATTTTTCCACACATAAAATGAATCATATTTCTATAATAAATGTCAAGAAAGAGAGGGCAGATCAATGAAAACAGACGCACGAGTTCGCTACACAGTACATATGATTCAGAATGTTTTTCTGGAACTTCTAAAAGAGAAACCAGTTGCCAAGATTACGGTAAAGGAAATCTGTGAACATGCAGAAATCAATCGCAGCACGTTTTATAAACACTATCAGGATGTGTATGATCTTATGGAAAAACTGGAGAATGAAGCCGTAGAGGCATTTGAAAAATTATTGGATTCCTATGTACAGAACGAAACTGTACCGGCATTAGTCACTCTGCTGACCTCACTCCGAGAAAATCGAGAACTTCTTTTGCCGTTGCTTGCAAATTCTTCGAATGATGATTTTATGAAACGGCTTACGGATGCCTGTTCCGGATATGCGTTATCTCACCTCACACCGGAGGCGGACTATACGAGTAATCCAAAACAGGCGGCCGTCTATGCTTATCTTGCAGGAGGAACATCAGGAATCATCAGCAATTGGCTGGAAACCGGTACACAGGAGCCTCCGCAGCAGGTTGCCGAATTGATTCAGTCGTTGAATGAAACCGTGTTGACGGTATTGGTTCCCTGAAGTTTTCCAATTTCCTTCAACCATGCAATCTCATCTCGAATCGTCTCATGGAAAGGTCTGGTCTTGTAGCCAAGATCTTTTTTTGCTTTTGAGGAGTCGAAAGCATTATTTCTTGACAGATTATAAATCATGTATTTTGTAAGTGCAGGTGTGGAGCCCTTCTTCTGCGCCTGCTTTTCCAATATATTTGCAACGAAAGAAGCCAGTGGAAGAGGAAGGAAGAAGAGCGGACGTTTGCAGCGACCTTCTTTTGCAACAATGTTTGCAAATTCCGGATAAGTAATGACTTCATTTGCCAGAATATAGCTCTCTCCGGATTTTCCATTTTCTACTGCCAGGATGACTGCGTTTGCAAGGTCTCTTACATCACACAAGTTAAAGGTTCCGTTGATTCCGATGGCAGCTTCTCCGTTCATCTGTTTGAGCAGTCCATCGGTTACCTGTCCGATTGCATTGTCTCCAGGTCCAAGGATGCCGCTTGGAAGTACAAGGCAGGCGTTCAGATGCTGGTTCTTTACTGCATCTAACACAAGCTGGGAGGCCATTGCTTTGGATTTTCCGTAAGCACTGATCACCGGTTCCGGATCGTAATAGCTGATTTCTTTCATTACGGAGCCTTTCGGCGCTTCCGGAATGGAACCAGTGCTTCCTACATATACTAACTTTTTGCATTCTTTATGCTCCAGACACAGATCAATAATATTCTGAGTTCCGCCTACATTGATGTCCATCACAATCTTCGGCATCTCCATGCCGAGTGCAACGATGCTTGCACAGTGCAGAACCACTGTTTCTGTATCCGCATCTACATGGAAGAAAGTTTCTAAAGATGCTTTATCTCTGAGATCACCTTCTACAATCTCTACGTCCTTTGGAATGTATTGAATTGCAGGATCGTTCGGCAGTACAAATGCACGTACGCTTTCGTTCTGCTCCAACAGCTGTCTGCATACTTCACTTCCGAGATATCCTGCCGCACCGGTTACTAAATAAGTTCTTTTATTTGCCATGATAATTCCTCCTGATATTTGTGAATAATTCTACCGGATCTTGCTGCTGCTCATGAGATGGATGCGAACAGCAACAAGAGGTGTTTCTGTTTTTTTTGGGGGGGGGGTACAATTGCCAGTATAGCGAGAATGAACAGAAACTCAATCATCAATGTGGAAGGAAATGTAAAATAATCGACAAGGGAGAAGAATCTGTTGGAGAAGTGGGCACGGATGATGAAATTGATGTTATAATATTAAGAATGAATTTACTAAATTACTGAATAGAGGGAAGTATTTGAAATAATGAAGAATATGAAGTTAACCGAAGGACCTATTGTGAAAAATATGCTACTCTTTGCATTACCGATGATGCTGGGTAATTTCTTGCAGCAAATATATAATATCGCAGATATGTTTATTGTGGGACGGTTTATCGGTTCCGACGCATTGGCGGCAGTTGGATCGGCATACACATTGATGACATTTTTAACATCGCTGATTATAGGGCTGTGTATGGGGAGTGGAGCATTATTTTGTGGGAATAGTCTTTATATTTTTGTATAATTTCTATGCGTATCTTTTGCGCTCAGTAGGAAATTCGATTGTACCATTATATTTTTTGGCAGTATCCTCGGTTTTAAACGTTGTTTTGGATTTATATTTTGTGATTTCCCTAAAAATGGGAACGCCCGGAGCAGCGATTGCTACCGTAATTTCACAAGGAACTGCGGGAATTGGCTGTCTGTTTCTTCTGTATGGATTTTACAGAGGGATTGGGCGTGCAGAAATGTCTTTTATACTGACTGTCATTTCTCTTGGAACAAGAGTTGTATTAGCTTATGTCTTTGCACCGATTATCGGCGTAACAGCAATTTGGTGGGCAATTCCTATCGGATGGCTTCTGGCGGATACGGTGGGACTGATATATTACAAAAATGCCTCCCTATCATATATTGACAGGGAAACACTTTATTCAAATAGAAAATCATAAAGTTATGAACCGTGTAGCCTTTTTTGGGTGCTCCTGTAGTTTTGCTTGAAACGAGCAAAGCTACGGGAGCATTTTTATTCGCTATCTTTATATGTCCGGAATTAGAGGACCTCCTTATTCCGAACCCAATTATAGTCAGGTATTCCCTAAAAAGTAATACATGTTCTTAAAATCGAGAAAAGATAATGAAAATGCTAACAAAAACGTGAATTCCTATTCATGGAAAAAAGTACTTTGAGATATTCTATACTTGAAAATAGGAAAGCTGTAAAGGGCAGCATAATTGAAATGAAAAAGGAGAGAACGAAATGATGAATACATTACCACAAGATTTTCTGGTAGGTGCAGCAACTGCAGCACATCAGGTAGAAGGTAACAACATACACAGCGATTACTGGGCAATGGAGCACATGAAATACGGAAATTTTAATGAGCCCTCTTTAGATGCGGTGGATCATTACAACCGTTATGAAGAGGATATCAAGATGGTCGCAGAAGCCGGTCTGAATGCATATCGCTTCTCTATTGAATGGGCAAGAATCGAGCCAAAGCAGGGTGTCTATGATGAGAACGAGATTGAACATTACCGTAAAGTTCTTACATGCTGCCGAGAAAATGGGGTAGAGCCGATCGTGACGATGATGCATTTCACATCTCCAAAATGGTTGATTGAGAATGGCGGTTGGGAGAATGAAGCAACCGTAGAGGCGTTCAAGAACTATTGTCAGTATGTAACAGAGCAGTTGGGCGATCTGATGCATTATGTCTGCACCATCAATGAGGCGAATATGGGAATCCAGGTAGCTGCAATCTCCGCACGTTACAGAGCACAGATGATGGCAAAGATGCAGCGAATGCAGCAGGGTGGAGCAGAAGAGAAAAAGGATCTGGAAGGAACTGCTCAGGTTGGAATGAATTTCAACGACATGATGGCAAATATGCAGAAACAGAAAGAAGAGAACGTGGAAATATTCGGAACAGATACTCTCCAGACATTTGTCAGTGCAAGAACACCGGAGGGTGACATGCTTGTGATTCGTGCACATCAGGCAGCAAGAGCAGCTATGAAAGCAGTAAAACCGGAACTTCAGATTGGTCTTACCTTATCACTGCATGATATTCAGGCACAGGAAGGCGGAGAAGAGACAGCTGCTAAAGAATGGGTGGATGAATTTACACACTACGTTCCTTATATCAAAGAGGATGATTTCTTTGGTTTACAGAACTACTCCCGTTCACTCATTGGACCAAACGGAATTCTTCCGGTTCCGGAGGGAGCAGAGATCACACAGATGGATTATGAATATTATCCGGAAGGCTTAGAGCATGTGATCCGCAGAGTATATGAGGAAATGCCGATGCCGATCATGGTGACAGAGAACGGTATTGCAACAGCAGATGATACACGAAGAGTTGCTTACATTCAGACAGCGATGAAAGGTGTGGAGAACTGTATTCAGGATGGCATTCCGGTCAAAGGATATATGTACTGGTCTATGATGGATAATTTCGAGTGGCAGAAAGGATTCGGAATGACATTTGGTCTGATCTCCGTAGACCGCACAACACAGACACGTACAGCAAAACCAAGTCTTACTGTACTTGGAAATTATACAAAATAATGAAAGGTAAAGATTATTAGAATATGAGAAAGGTAATGGAATTAAAAGACAACTGGATGTTTGTGAAAGAAGCAGAGAATGCAGCAGATGCAGCATCAAAGAAAGGAACTGCGATCAGTCTGCCACACACATGGAATGCCGTAGACGGACAGGACGGCGGCAATGACTACCACAGAGGTACCTGCTGGTATGTGACAAAATTTCAGAAACCGGAATTAGAAGCAGGAAGTCAGGTATATGTGGAATTCCTTGGTGCATCTGTGATCGCAGATATCTATCTGAACGGAGAAGCAGTGGCACATCACGAGGGTGGATATTCTACATTCCGTGTGAATCTGACAGATAAGCTGCAGGAAGAAAACGTGCTGGCAGTTGCCTTGAATAATGCAGACAATAATTATGTGTATCCACAGAAAGCAGACTTTACATTCTATGGCGGTCTGTATCGTATGGTGAACTTGATTGTTGTACCGGAAAGCCATTTCGAACTGGATTATGCGGGAGGAAATGGAATTGCAGTGACTCCGACCGTAGAGTGTGACGAAAATCGCGTGCCGACAGGAAAAGCATCTGTGAAGGTGGAGACATGGGTGACAGGAAATGCGGATTCAGTCGTGATTACAATCACAGGAGAAGAGAGTGAATCAAAGACAGTTTCGGTTGTTGACGGACACGCAGAAGCAACATTCGAACTGGAGCACGTTCACCTGTGGGACGGTGTGGATGATCCGTACTTATACCATGCAAAGGCAGAACTTTCAAGCGGAGATGTGACAGAGACTACATTTGGATGCAGAAGCTTCTACACAGATCCGGAAAAAGGATTCGTATTAAATGGACGCGTATATCCACTGCGTGGTGTCAGCCGTCATCAGGATCGTACCGGAGCAGGAAATGCATTGAGCTATGAGATGCACAAAGAAGATATGGAGATCATCAAGGAAATCGGTGCGAACACAATCCGACTTGCGCATTATCAGCATGCACAGGAATTCTATGATTTGTGTGATGAGTATGGAATGGTTGTATGGGCAGAGATTCCGTATATTACTATGCATATGCCAAACGGACGTGCTAACACATTAAGTCAGATGGAAGAGCTTGTTGTACAGAATTACAATCATCCGTCCATTGTATGCTGGGGACTTTCCAACGAAATCACAGCCGCAACACCGGTTGACGAGGATTTACTAGAAAACCACAGATTGCTGAATGATCTGTGCCACAAGTTAGACAAGACTCGTTTCACAACGATGGCAAATGTATTCATGCAGGAGACAGACAGCCCGTTGTTGGAGATTCCGGATGTGAACAGCTATAACCTGTATTTCGGATGGTATCTGGGTGAACTGGAACAGAATGATGAATTTTTTGATGAGTATCATGCGAAATATCCGGATCGTTGTATCGGATTTTCTGAGTATGGTGCAGACGCTAATCCACAGTACCAGAGCACAAATCCGACTCACGGAGATTATTCTGAGACTTACCAGACAGTATATCATGAGCATATGTTGAAAATGATTGAGGAACGTCCATATCTGTGGGCAACACACGTATGGAATATGTTTGACTTCGCGGCAGACGGCCGTGATGAAGGCGGCAAGCATGGAGTGAACCAGAAAGGGCTTGTCACAATGGACAGAAAGCTGAAAAAGGATGCATTCTATCTGTATAAAGCATACTGGAACAAAGAGGACGCTTTCGTTCACATCTGTGGAAGCAGATATGTAGACCGCAAGGAAGACACAACTGAAGTAAAAGTATATTCCAATCAGACAACAGTATCTTTGTATGTAGACGGAACATTGTTAGAAACTCAGGACGGAAGTCGTATTTTCCGATTTGCAGTTCCGATGACAGGGGAGCATGAGATTGTTGCGAAAGCAGGCGCAGAAGAGGACAGCATCCACATCCGTAAGGTAGAGGAAGCAAATCCGGATTACGTGATGGGAGAAATCAAAGATGTTATTAACTGGTTTGATGATGAACCATATAAACCGGAATGCTATTCTATCAAAGATAAAATGAGTGAGATTAAGGCAAGTCCGAAAGCAGGTGCAATTCTAGCAGAACTGATGGCACAGGCACCTGGAGCAGAATCAAGAGGAGATGTGGCAGAAAGTGTCAAAGACAATCCGAATCTGGTCCGCATGATGGGAAGAATGACGCTGGAAAGTATGTTAGGACATATGAAAGACAGTATCACAGAGGAACAGGTGAAGGGCTTAAACCGCATGCTTCAGCAGATTAAAAAAGGCGAATAGGCAGGCCGTCAGTTACAACAAGAAAAACGTAAAGAAAAGAAGGCACATCCGGGAGTTTGGCTTAAACCGGGATGAGCCTTTTTCTTTGCTAACTACAGCTTTGTATTTTTATTCCGATAATCGCTCGGTGACATCCCGAATGCCTTCTGGAAGGAAGAGGAGAAATAACTTCGGGAGCCGAAGGCGAGTTCATCGCTGATTTCCTGAATATTCATAGTGGTTGCACTAAGCAGCAGCTTTGCTTTTTCTAATTTTACCTGTTTAATAAAGTCTGCAATACTGATACCGATTTCTTTCTTGAATTTGTGGGAAAAATAATATTCTGTGTAGCCGGTTCTTTCAGCAAGTTCTGCAATTGAGAACTTCTCCCCGGGGTTCACGGAGATGTAGTCGCAAATATTCTGAATCTGGGAAGAAACATCAGTAGTCTGTTTTGCAGAGCGGACACGCTGCATAAAATCTTCCAGCATAGTATGGGTTAAGTTATTTATGGTAGATGCACTTTTAGCTTCTTCGAGCTTCTGCATGTAATAGTCGTTTAATGTGTAGGCAATGGAAGGATTTAATCCGCCTTCAATCGAAGCACGTGAGCAGAGTACGAGCAGAACAATTACATCATTTTTCTGTTTACGGAGAGAATCACCGATATCAAACTTTACACCACTGCTTAGATTGGTGGATTTGCCAAGAGCCTTCCTATAATCAGGACTTCCTTCCCGGAACATCTGAAGCATCTCCTGCTCGGCTTTCCAGATACCGGCATGTTCATCAGATATCAGTTTGAGGTCATTAGAATCTGAAGTCTGCCCCTGTGGATAAGAAATGTCGGCGGTAGTAATTTTTTCACCTGTAACAGCATAGTGAAACATCAGGGTGTACTGGTAAAGACTTGAGGAAGGCATTACCGGAATCTGATCGATCTGCCGAAATATTTTCGAGCGAAGTTTTACAGAAAGCGTACGCGAATCCAGGTCTTTTTTAATTAACAAATGCGAGTTCTTGCCCCTTAAAATAGGTCCCAGCATATGAATGTGCTTTAATTCAGCATCCTCGTATTCGAAAACAGAAATGTAAAGAAGACCCATAGAGGAATCCAGCCATATCGGTGTGCGTTTTCCGGATGTGACATATTCTTGTAAAGTGTCAGCAAAATCCAGAATAGAAGAGGCATCACTGATTACAAGATCCTGAGGGCAGTTTGTATGAATAAGTTCTAATTCAGGAGTATACGTCCATAAATACACATCATAATTGCAGCGCAGCATTTCTTTGAAAAATTCCAGCCGTTCATTTATTGTCATCTCATATCCTCCACTTTTCATTATTATTTACTTAAAAGATTTCGAATTCTATATTTCTTCTATCCATGGGAGAAGCAACGCTATATCGGATTCATACTCAAATCGAAGTGTTCCGGTTTCAAAAAGTTCCGGTTCATTGGCAATCGTACAGAAGATGTACTGGCTCAGTGCAGATTTCAAAGCAAGGCAGTCTCCGTCGGGCGTTTCAAAAAAGACCTCTCCGGTACATTTCTTCAATTCTTTTAAAAAACCCATCATATCAATCTTTCCTTTTAGTTTCATAAGATTAAGTCCTTTCTTCTTTCTATTATTATAATCCTTTTCTTTTATTATGGAAGATAAAGCTGAGTGAAAAGACAATTTTATCGTGAAAATGTTATGAGATTCGTTATGCGATATATATATCATGAAAAAAGAAACGAAAACACGAAAAATTTGTTACACAACCGGGGTGGCACTTTTATAATCAAGATAAAGAATCAAAACAAAAAAGGTATTGTGAGGAATAGAAGAATGAAAGAAAAGAAGAAAAAATTAACCCAAAGTGAAATTGACGGTGTGCAGTATCGCCGTGCGAAATTGTGGCAGATCATCTGTTATGCATGTAACGCCTTCATTGGAATGAGCGTGTATTCGTTGATTGGAATGGCAAGCTACAGTGCAAGTATTGGATTCGGAGTTGCAACGGCCGTTGTGGGTGTGATTTTGACATGTACACGTATTCTGGATGGAATTACAGACCCGATGCTTGCATTTGTGTACGACCGCGTAAATACAAAGTTTGGTAAAATTCGGATCCTAATGGTTGCAGGATGGGGCATTGAAGCAATAGGACTGCTGGGAATGTTCAGCTGGTTTACAGGAAAGTTCACTGGAGTTGTAGGTATCGTTGTATTTACATTACTCTATGTCGTATATGTAATTGGATATACTATCGTAAATATGACAGCACAGACAATTCCGGCTCTCATCAGCAATGATCCGAAACAGCGTCCAACAATCGGTGTATGGGTGACTGCATTGAACTACATGATTCCTATGGTATTGACAATTGTGTTCAATGTAATTCTTCTTCCAAAGTTTGGAGGAACCTATAATCTTGAATTCCTTTCTGCTGTGTGTAAGTTAGTTGTTGGAATTTCCTTCGTCGGTCTTATTTTGGTATCCCTTGGAGTAAGTGAGTATGATAAACCGGAAAATTTTGAGGGATTGAATGAAAAAAAAGAACCATTGAAAGTAAAAGATATGGTTGCAGTTCTGAAAGAAAATAAACCTCTGCAGTGCTATGTTGCCGCAGTTGCATCGGATAAGCTGGCACAGGTAACAGCATCACAGGCAGTCATTACGACAATGATGGGTGGAATCATCATCGGAAATATGGGATTGTCATCTATATTAGGAATGATTTCCATGCTGCCATCGATTATATTTGCAATCTTTGGTGCAAGATATGCAGGAAAGCATGGAAGTCAGGAAGCAATTACGACATGGACAAAAGTATGTCTGGTATTGGGCGTAATTTCAATTATCTTTTTTGTTGCTGTGGATCCGAGTAAAATCGGTGTGATGTTCAGTTCAAGTATGATTATCTATGTGGTACTGACATTATTTTTAAACGGAGCAAAAATGTGTGTATCGACGGCAAATACTTCATTTATGGCAGACATCATTGACTATGAGTTAGACAGAACAGGAAAATATGTTCCGGCAGTTGTATCCGGTACATACAGCTTCCTGGATAAAATTATCAGTTCATTTGGTGCGTTGCTTGCATCTGCATCAGTAGCTCTGATTGGATATACATCAACGATGCCACAGCCGGGAGATGAGTGTACAACTGGTGTATTGGTGTTGACAATTGGTCTTACATATGCACTTCCGATGTTGGGGTGGATCTGCACATTGGTTGCTATGAAATTCTGTCATCTCAATCGTGAGGAGATGGTAGCGGTTCAGAAACGTATCGCAGAAAAGAAAGAGGCTCTGAAACAGCAGAAGGCTCAATAATATGGAAAATGTAGAAATTACAGTTTGGCGGAAGCTAAACTGTAATTTTTACAATAAGGCATATGGGGAAGGAGAAAACGATGCAAAATCAGGAAATATTTAAGAAACCGGTATGGGAAGCAATATTTTCCATGGGGATCCCATCCTTGATCTCGGTTCTGGTTATGATAATCTACAACATGGCGGATATGTATTTCATTGGCTTTTTGAATGATTACACACAGGTTGCGGCAGTATCCCTTATTATGCCAGTGTTCAGTATTATGACAGCGGTCAGTATGCTGCTTGGAAATGGTGGCTGCACCCTGATTGCGCAGGCACTCGGAGCAGGAGAGAAGAAACGGGCACGCAGCTATATGAGCTTGTGTATCTGGACAGCCATTTTATTAGGAGTGATTATAGCAGGTCTGATTATAGTTTTTTCGAATCCTTTGTTGAAATTCCTCGGAACCAATGAGGAAATGTGGCAGTATGCAAGAAATTACATGCTTATTCTGGCAGTGGGGTCACCGGCAATGCTTTTGAATTATGAAATTGCCTGTCTTGTCAGGGGAGAGGGTGCGATTAAACCAGGTTTAATTGCCAATTTTGTCTCAACCGGTATGAATATTCTTTTGGATCCGGTGTTGATCCTTGGTGTGAAAATGGGTGTATCAGGAGCCGCACTGGCTACCGTGCTGAGTAATGTAATTGGCATTGTCTATCTGATTTGGTATAAAATGCATCATGAAATGATTCTGACATTCAATCCGAAACCGGCGAGAGAAAGTGTACGACATCTGGGGCGAGTATTTGCACTTGGATTTCCAAATGCCATTTCCAACATTTTAAATGGGTTTGCATCAACATTCAGCAACCAACTCCTTGTACTGTACGGAACAAGTGCAGTTGCGGCGATGGCGGCAGCAGGCAAGGCAACGATGATAGTAGGATTACTCCAGATGGGGCTCTGTATGGGTGTTCAGCCACTGATGGCGTATTATTACGGTGCCGGGGATATGAGACGTATCAAAGAGGTCGTGATGAAGTTATTTATTCTTACATTAGGGATTGGCGTTGTTTTCGGAGCGGTGGGAATGCTTGGAAGCAAAGCTCTGGTTGGTCTGTTTATCCGGGATTTGGAAGTTGTTGAGCTGGGACAGAAGATTGTCTGCATTCAGTTGTTGTCTGCTCCATTTGTAGGGATATATTATATCGGACAGAATTTTATGCAGGCGACAGGGAGTGCTTTGATGGCGACGATTACATCAGTTTTGAGGCAAGGAGTACTACTCATACCGCTTCTTTACATTATGAATGCGATCATGAAGATGATGGGTATTCCAACCGCACATGTGATGGCCGATTTTATTTCGATTGTAGTGACATCGGTACTTACGGTAATTATTTATAAAAAAGTGAAGAATCAACTGAAACAAAAGAGGGAGGCTTAATTATGAAATATTTTTGTAATCCGGTAAATATCAATTACCGCTATCAGTTTAACATGGATCCAAGAGAGGGGGCGTTGAAGGTTGCCCGCGAGGCGGCAGACCCGTCCATGATTTATTTCAAAGGAAAGTATTATATTTTCGCATCGATGAACTTAAGTGTCTGGGTGTCAGAAGATCTGGCTCACTGGGAGAGTCATCGTCTGCCGGAGAACCTTCCGCTGTATGATTACGCACCGGATGTGCGTGTGATGGGCGAGTATGTGTACTTCAGCGCATCAAGACGCGGAGAGGTTTGTAATTTCTACCGCACGAAAGACATCCTAAACGGAGAGTATGAAGAGATTCCGGGAACCTTTGATTTCTGGGATCCGAACCTGTTCGTGGATGATGACAAAAGAGTGTATTTCTACTGGGGATGTTCCAATACAACACCGCTCTGGGGCGTGGAGATGGATCCGAAAACCATGCTGCCACTCGGCGAACGCCAGGTGATGATTGAGGGAGATGCATTTGCCAAAGGGTACGAACGTGCAGGAGAGGATCACTGTCAGTGGCCACTCTCAGATGAAGAGATAGAGATCCGTTTTCAAGGATTTTTGAAAATGAATCATCAGACAGAGGAGCAGCTTCCGAAAGAACTAGTTCCGTTGATTAAAGGCATGCTCAGTCAGAAACCATACATTGAGGGTGCATGGATGGATAAGTGGGACGGAAAATATTACTTACAGTATGCATGTCCGGGGGCGCAGTATAATGTCTATGCGGACGGTGTCTATATCGGTGACAGCCCGCTCGGGCCATTTACATTGGCGAAGAACAATCCATTCTCCTATAAGCCGGGCGGATTTCTCCCAGGTGCAGGACATGGTTCAACGATGGAGGATACAGCGGGAAATCTGTGGCATACCTCGACCATGCGAATCAGTGTGAACCAGCAGTTCGAGCGTCGTGTCGGGCTCTGGCAGGCAGGAAGGGATGTAGACGGAGAGTTATTCTGCAACCAGCGTTATGGTGACTGGCCGATGGAAGTGACAGGCGAGAAGCAGGATCCATGGGAGAATCCAAAGTGGTATCTTTTAAGTTATGGAAAACAAATGACAGCTTCTTCTTGTGAAGAAGGAAAAGGTCCGGAAAAAGCTGCCGATGAGAATGTACAGACATGGTGGAGAGCAGCATCTGAGAAGCCGGGAGAATGGCTACAGATTGACCTTGGCAAAAACTATGATGTGCGTGCCGTGCAGATCAACTTTGCAGATGATAAGATTGACATTCCGGTTCCAGGGAAAATTAAAGGAACACAGACACAGCCAAGATATATCGAAGAGCAGGATCATGTGACGAGATGGATTCTGGAAGGCTCTGTGGATGGCGAGCATTTTGAGGTGCTGGAGGATAAATCACAGGCAGAAACGGATTTACCGCATGATCTGGTCGTGATGGAAGCAGGAAAACAAATCCGCTATGTGAAGCTGAACATTCTGGAGATTCCATATGATCAAAAACCATGTATCTCAGGATTACGTGTATTCGGTATCGGGGAAGGTGCGAAACCAGAAGTGCCAGAATTCGAGGCAGTACGCGAAGGTGATGTGGATATGAACGTGTCCATCAAGGAAAATGGAGCAATGGGCTACAACATCCTATGGGGACATGCGCCGGAGAAACTGTACCACAGCTATATGGTATTCGGAAATACCAAAAAGGTAGGAGCGCTTGTTAAAGGACAGGACTACTGGGTGAGAGTGGATGCTTTCAATGAGAGTGGAATCACAGAAGGTACTGTGAAGAAATTATAAAAAGGAGTGTCACACGATGCCAAAATTATTTGCAACAGGAAATTCAGAAATCAGTTCCCGTGAAAAGAGAAACATGGAGCGTGCCAGAAAGGTGGCATCCCAGGGAATGGTATTATTGGAAAACAAGGGAGCACTTCCGATTGACAAATCCGTCAAAACAATTGCATTGTTCGGTAACGGTGCAAGAAGAACCATCAAAGGCGGAACTGGTTCGGGAGATGTCAACAGCCGCTTTGTGGTGAACGTGGAACAGGGATTGGAAGATGCAGGCTTCAGTCTGACGACGAAAGCATGGATGGATACATATGATACACAGGTAGAGACTGCCAGAATGGGATATTTTGGAGAACTTCAGCAGGAGATGGCAGCAAAAGGAATGGCTGCTGTGATGAAAATCTTTACGGAGCCATTTGTAGAGCCGGCAATTTCCGGAGTGAGTCAGAAAGAAATTGATGCGATGAAAGCAGACCTTGCCATTTACGTGCTCTCCCGTAATTCCGGAGAGGGAAAAGACAGAACTCCGGGGGCAGGAGATTATGAGCTGAGTGATACAGAAAAAACTGCAATTGCAAATCTTGCCAACGCCTACGGGAATCTGATTGTAGTGCTGAATGTAGGCGGCGTTATTGATACAAAATTCTTACGTGCACAGGAAGGCATCGGTGCAATCCTGCTAATGAGTCAGGCGGGCAATATCGGCGGACATGCGCTTGCAGACGTACTGACAGGCAAGGTATCTCCGAGCGGTCATCTGACAACAACATGGGCAGAGAACTATGAGGATTATCCGAATGCGAAGACGTTTAGCCATATGAACGGAGATATCCATGATGAATATTATGAAGAGGGAATCTATGTCGGATATCGCTATTTCGATACCTTTGATGTGACTCCTGCTTATCCGTTTGGCTATGGAAAATCCTATACAACATTTGACGTAAAGACAGAAGAAGTGACTGCAGATGCGAAACAGATTTCCGTAAAGGTATGTGTGACAAATACCGGCGCTACATACAGCGGAAAAGAAGTGGTGCAGGTATATTATTCCGCTCCGACAGGCAAACTGGAAAAGCCGTATCAGGAACTGGCAGCCTATGTGAAGACAAAGGAACTTGCTCCGGGTGAGAGTGAAGAGCTTATTATCACTTATCAGGTGGATCGCATGGCATCTTATGATGTACAGAGAGCCTCTTATGTATTGGAAGCAGGAACCTATTATGTCAGAGTTGGTGTGAATTCCAGAGCAACGAAGGTGTCAGCCGCAGTTGTGCTGGATCAGGAGACTGTGACAGAAGTACTGTCGAATCGCCTTGTATTGGACTGCGAGATGAATGAGTTATCATCAGCAGATGTGACACCTTATGGTTATGCAGAGGAAGAGGCTGAAAAAGAGCAGGCTTGTAAGCTCGATATCGCCTCCACTGATATCGAAACAAAAACTGTGACCTATGAGGAAACGAATGCAGAGATTGCTGCAAACACTTCAGAGAAAAAGATTACGATGCAGGATGTCATGTCAGGGCAGGCGACCTTAGATGATCTGGTTGGTCAGCTGACCATTCCGGAGATGGCAGAATTATGCGTCGGTACCTCCAGAGGAAATATGGGCGGTGACACTGCTATCATTGGCAGTTCCTCTGCAGTTGTACCGGGGGCGGCGGGAGACACCACTTCCCTGATGATTGAAGATCGTGACATTCGCAATCTGGTACTGGCGGACGGACCGGCAGGACTTCGACTGTCGAAGCATTTCAAGGCAGATGCAGAAGGCAATGTGATTCCGGGAACAAGTGATGCGCCAATTCCGGGAATGGACTTACTTATGGCCGGTTCACCAAAGCCGGAGATTCCGGAAGATGCCATTGACTATTATCAGTACTGTACTGCAATCCCGATTGCCACACTGCTTGCCCAGACATGGGATGTGGATGCAATCAAAGAATGTGGAGATATTGTCGGGGAAGAGATGAAAGAATTCGGTGTGACACTGTGGCTGGCACCGGGGATGAATATTCACAGAAATCCGTTGTGCGGACGTAACTTCGAATATTATTCCGAGGATCCGCTTGTTGCAGGGAAATGTGCGGCAGCAGATACATTGGGCGTACAGCAGCATGCCGGAGTTGGCACAACTATCAAACATTTCGCACTGAATAATCAGGAAGATAACAGAATGCACACGAATGCACACGTCAGTGAGAGAGCGGCTCGTGAGATTTATCTGAAGGGATTCGAGCTTGCAGTAAAAGAAGCAAAACCGATGTCCATTATGACATCCTACAATCTCATCAACGGAATCCATTCTGCCAATAATAAAGATTTGTTGACAGCCATTACGAGAAATGAATGGGGATTTGACGGAATCGTTATGACAGACTGGGGGACAACCGGCGGTATGGAGATGAATCAGGGAATGGAATTCAAGTACGGATGCTCCAGTGCAGCAGGATGTATCAAGGCAGGAAATGATCTGACGATGCCTGGAAAACAGGAGGATGTGGATGAGATTATCGCTTCAGTAGGTGCGAAAGATGGCGATGTAGTCTGCCCGATCACACTTGGAGATCTGCAGACCTGTGCGAAGAGAATGTTGAATACGATCATGAAGAGTTCGGCATATATGGAATAAGTGAGGAGACAAGATAACATGGCAGTAAAAGCAATTCAGTTAATTCAGATCGGAACGGCAATGGGTTCCGAAGAAAAGGCAAGAGAAACGATCCGCCTGATGAAAGAAGCCGGATATGACGGAATCGAGCTGAATGGATTCATGATGAAAAAGATGCCGCCGATCGTTCGTGTTCTGACAACCCTTGCGGGGATGCCGATTGGAAAGACAGCGAAATTAGACTGGAAGAAGTTGATTGCGGACACCGGACTTAAGGTGGTCAGTATCCACGAGGATCTTGGAAGCATTCTTAGAAATCCGCAGGAAATTATGGAAGAAGCAAAAACATTTTCCACAAAGTATATTGTCATTACGGGAATGCATCGGTTTGATTATTCCAATATGGCAGCGGTACTGGAATTGGCACAGAAGCTAAATAAGGCAGGAAAAATTCTGAAAGAAGGAGGCATTTCCTTGTTATATCACAATCACAACTGTGAATTCCGCAAAGTGGGAGCGGGAAAATGTGCCTACGATGTGCTGATTGAAAAGACAAATCCGGAATATGTCAACTTCGAATTCGATTCTTACTGGGCGACAGAGGCCGGTGTGGATACGATTGCTCTCATGGAACGCTTGGGAGAGCGGATGAAGCTCTACCACATCAATGACCGAGGAACAAGGATGAGCGGACCGGGAGGACAGATTCTCAAATCGGACAGTATGGAACTTGGATACGGTAATATGAACCTGACGAAGATGGTGGAGATTGCACAGAAAAGCGGTGTGGATGCCGTGATACTGGAAAGCCATAAGAACTGGGTGGACAAGTCCCCGGTGAAGTCGTTCCAGCTCAGTGCGAAGTTTATGAATGAGCATGTGAAAAATTAGCTTCAAAAAATGTTGCTCTCAAATTCAGAAAGAATCATTTGAATAACAGGAGGAAATGGGAATATGAAGAAACAAAAATTCAATCATGACTGGATATTCACAGTTGGAAGCGGAAGCTCCCTGGATGCATTGGCTGGTGGGAACAATATGGCAAAACAGGTGACTCTGCCGCATGATGCATCAATAGGAAGAGAGCGAAACCCGGAAGAACCGAACGGAAGCGGAAATGGATTTTTCCGAGAGGAAAGCTATGTGTACACCAAGACATTTTCGATGAATGCAGATGATAAGGATAAGAATGTATATCTGGAGTTTGAAGGGGTATACCAGAATGCTTTTGTATATGTGAACAATTCATTTGCCGGGAAATGCCCGTACGGATATAGTAATTTTTATGTTGATATCACAAAATATCTGAACTACAACGAACCGAATGCATTAAAAGTAGTTGTCAAAAATGGAGTTCCGAGCGGACGCTGGTATACAGGAGGCGGAATTTACAGAGATGTCAATCTGATGATTGCTGATCGTCTTCATCTTGTTCCGGACAGTGTACAGCTTGCAGCAATTGAAGTGGAAGATGATCAGGCAATCATTCGTGCAAAGTCAACAATCGCTTACACAGGAATCGGAATCCGGGAGATTACACTGTGCACGGAACTGATGGATGCAGAAGGAAATGTGGTTGCTGCAGATGAAATGTCAGTGACGGTCGAGGAACATTCTGAACAGGAATATCAGCAGAAAATGTATGTACCAAATCCAAATCGTTGGGATGCGGAGAATCCATACCTGTATACTTATCGTACGTATATCAAAGAAAATGATTCCGTGATTGATGAGGAAACAGGAACCTTCGGAATTCGTAAACTTCAGTTGGATACAAAACACGGATTGAGAGTGAATGGAAAAGTTGTAAAACTTCGCGGCGGATGTATCCATCATGACAACGGAATTATCGGAACAGCAGAATTTACGCATTCTGCGGAGGCGCGGGTAAAGAAACTCAAAGAAACCGGCTTCAATGCAATCCGCAGCGCCCATTATCCGATGAGCCGGAAGCTGTTGGAAGCATGCGACAAATACGGAATGTATGTTATGGATGAGTATTCGGATGTATGGGTAAGTACCAAGGTGGAATTCGATTATAGTACACAGATGACAGAATGGTGGGAACACGATATCGAAAATCTGGTGAAAAAAGATTATAACCATCCGTGTGTGATTATGTACTCCATCGGAAATGAGATTCCGGAGGCGGGAAATAAATTCGACGTGCAGTGGGGCAAAAAACTAGCAGATAAATTGCGTTCTCTCGATGATACCAGATATACGACAAACAGCCTGAATCTCCTTCTGGCCATCATGAATGATCTTCCAAAATTAATGGCGCAGAATGCAGCCGCACAGGCAGCAGCGAATACAGAAACAGATCAGCCTCAGGAAATCAACAGCATGATGAACAATCTGGGGGCAATGATGGCACAGTTCATGGCAAGTGATTTTGCAGCTGAGAAAGTGAAAGAGGCATGTGCCCAGGTGGATATTACCGGTTACAACTATGCGGCAGCACGCTATGAGATTGACGGAAAACTATTCCCGAACCGCATCCTTGTAGGTTCTGAGACCAATCCGCCGGATTTGGACAAAAACTGGGAACTGGTCGAGAAATTGCCATATGTAATCGGGGATTTCGACTGGACAGCCTGGGATTATATCGGAGAGACAGGTATTGGAAAAATTAATTACACAGATCAGCAGAGTATGGGGTTCTATGCACTATATCCTTGCAAAATTGCCTACTGCGGAGATATCAATATTCTTGGAAACCGCCGACCAATCTCTTATTGGAGAGAACTGATCTGGGGATTGAGAAAAGCACCGTACATCGCTGTACAACTTCCACAGCATTACGGAGAACCCCAGAGTACGACACAGTGGAGCATGTCCGATGCAGTCCGCAGCTGGAACTGGAACGGATACGAAGGGAAACCTGTAAAAGTAGAAGTGTATGCTGTAGCCGATGAAGTAGAACTGTTGATTAACGGGCAGAGTGTGGAGCGTAAGAAAGTCGGAGAAACAAAGAAATACATCACAATTTTCGACACCACATATCATGCCGGAAAAGTAGAAGTTATTGCGTACAGCGACGGAAAAGAATGTGGCAGAGATGAAATACTGACAGCTTCAGACGAGGTTGTGATTGCCGCAAAAGCAGACCGTACACAGATTCCGGCAGATGGAAGTGACATCGCCTATATCGACATCTGTATGCAGGATGCTTCGGGAATTTTGAATCCAAATGCAGACAAAGCGGTATCTATAAGCCTTGACGGTCCGGGAGAAATTATGGGATATGGAAGTGCGGATCCGGAATCAGAGGAAAATTATTACGATACGGTTGCGAAAGCATACGAAGGAAAACTTCGTGCTGCAGTACGCGGAACCGGGGAAACAGGCAAAATCGTAGTAACATTATCGGCGGATGGATTAGAATCAGTAAAAGTAGATGTTGAAGCCGTATAAGTACAGTAATCATTGAAATGATTTCATAATAGAAGGAGGAGCTGACATAAGTTGGCTCCTCCTTTTATCTCTCAAGGAGAAAGGGAAGAGTTTACAATTGCTCCAATTCTCCCAGCATATTTGTAACAACATCCTCCGGCAGTCCGAGCATCGGAGCGAGAGCTTTGAAAGTCATACCGTAAGCGGCCTTTGCCTGTTCATTTTCTGCAAAGCCAGGCAGATACTTGTCTACAATTGCTTTGGCGTCAGTGTTCTCCATGATAGCAGCAATTGTGCTGTCTGCGTTTAATTTTCCTCCGGTCAGGATTTCAGGATGCTTCCAACTTGTCACATTCTTGCTTCCGGCGGAGAGTGCACCATCGACAGGAATTGCAGCTCCGGTGATGTACCGTGACATATCACTTGCGAGGAAGAGTGCAAGATAGGCACATTCCATCGGATCGCCCATACGTCCGGCAGGACAGTCATTTGCGAAGAAATCCATTGCTTGTTCCGGTGCATCTCCGAAGATACTTGTTTTCGTGTATCCCGGACAGATTGCATTGACTGTGATCCCGTATTTAGCATAATCCAGTGCAGCGACGCGTGTCATTCCGACAACTCCGAATTTGGTTGCGGTGTAAAGAGCCTGACCACGCTGTGGCATGAGTCCTGCGATAGAAGCAACATTGATGAGAAATCCGCCTTCACTTTTGGATTTGAAGATTGCTTCCGCACCATATTTCATTCCGGCAAAGACGCCTTTGCTGTTCAAGTCAAAGATTTTCTCATAATCATCCAAATCATATTCATGAAGAGGACTTCCGCCCATGCCGATACCTGCATTGCTCACAACTCCGTCGAGACGTCCATAATGAACAACTGCCTTATCTACGAGATCTTTAATCGCATTTCCGTCACTACAATCTGTCTGAACAAAAATTGCGTCCCCTCCATTGTTGATAATATCGTTCACTACAGCTTGTCCCTGTTCCACACTTCGTGCGGCACAGATTACTTTCATGCCATTTGCTGCATAGCAGCGGGCAATTGCCTCTCCAATTCCACGGCTTGCACCGGTGACGATTGCTACTTTTCCTTCTACACTTTTGAAATCCATAAATAATATCCTCCTGATGAGTTCATAATTGAATTTAGAAAATACATTTCTATGAGACAAGTTTAAAAGGAAGAATGAAAATGAAGGAATAAAAAATCGTGATTTTGAGTGCAAATTCGTGTAAAAGAGGTTGTGACATGTATTCGGAAACAAAATCAAGAGAAATAGAACTTGAGATGGGGAGAGTGATGTGGGAAGGGGCTGACCCCAATGTGATGCCATTTCAATTTATAGAAAAATATGTTCTAAGGTTATCAGAAAAGTGAGATTAGTGAATTGGTGTGATTGCTGAGAGAAAGAGCAAGGCTCCGTGCAGGAAATTCACCGGTTCCTCTTTTAATGCTGTAGAGCTTGCAACATCTCCATCGTTAGAACTTGCATATATCATAGCTGCCCCGAGAATGGCATATTATATGACCTACAGTACGAGAATTTACGATATTTATTTAAAATACATTGCACCGGAAGATATGCATGTGTATTCTATAGATGAAGTTTTCATGGATGTAACGGCGTATCTTTCAACCTACAAGATGACAGCCCATGAGTTGGCACTTAAAATGATTCGGGATGTCCTTGGGGAAACCGGTGTTACGGCAACGGCCGGTATTGGCAGCAACATGTACCTTTGCAAGATTGCCATGGATATTGTGGCAAAGAAGATGCCAGCAGATAAGGATGGGGTGCGTATCGCAGAGCTTACGGAGCGAAGCTACAGGAAATTATTATGGAATCATACGCCACTGACCGATTTCTGGAGAATAGGCAATGGATACGCCAAGAAACTTATGGAAAACGGCATGTTTACAATGGGGATGGGGCCTACTACAATAGCTGAGATTCGGGTATATAAACCACAGAATAACAGTGTAAGCTCCAGGCAGGTATTACATTGCCCTATACAGCAGAGAAAGCAAAGCTTATTGTGAAGGAGATGACGGATTTACTGGTTCTTGATCTCGTGGATAAGAAACTTCTTACAGACCAGATGGTGCTTCATATTGGATACGATATCGAAAGTCTGACAGATCCGGAGGTTCAAAGAAAGTATCAGGGCGAGCTGATGGGAGTAAGTGGATATAATCTTGCGGTCTCTCTCGTATGGTTTTTGGCATTGATGCTGGGAACAGGAGTACTTCCGCATGTAATGGACATTACAATCAATTATGGATCTGATACATATTGGTGCAGAGGAGGTATTTTTGTTAATCTCTGTATTGTGTTTTTAATCATTCTTACTATTACGGGATTTGGGTATACTATCAGTTACAAAATAGTGGAGATAAAGTGTATTCATTTGGACGGTGGATTGGATGGAGCAATGGAAGTAAATGATGCCGCTATGAATGCAAATCTGAAAGGACAAATAGCAAAAGCGGCAGGGGGAGCGTATGTTGATACGAAGGCGCTTACAGGCCCGATGGCTATTTTGTCAAGGTATTGTGTGCAAAATGGTGTAAGTATAATGAATTCGCGTGTGTTTAAGTGGATAAACAGAGCATGCATTGCAGCGCAGATTATATTTGCTGTTGCTTGTTTCTGTATCTTGATTCAATATTAGTAGTCGGGAGAAGTTAATGGGAAAGATAATAATTCACAAATCGCTTTTAGACCATATAAAGATTGACGGAAGTTTTATTGATGATAAAGTTAAAGAGTTAGAAATGGCTAGTGGAATATATGATATAGTTGGCGGAACAGATTGCGATTCATCATATAATACAGAAAGCTATCAGCATGGAAGTAAATCCAGTATAACCTGGGGAATACATGAAAAAGTGAAAATTGACGATAAATCCGTTTGCCATGTGCATGTAAAAAGAAAATTGTCATTTTTATATATTGTTCCGGTAATCAAAGTGAAATATGAGAGTAATGAGGTATTATAAAATGTCAGATATCAAAGGTAAGATAGTTTTAAAAACACCTTTCATTTGTGAATGTTGTATCAGAAGTGATAGGGTATACAAAACTCTAAATTCTTTCAAAAAAACACAATGGTTGAACTATCAGCAGGCAAGCATATGATTAATGTGGGTATCGGTTATGATGAAATGCCAGAGAGCAGCAGAGTATATAGTGCGGATACTTGGGCATGGGAAAGCGATAAAGCAATAGAAATCGGTGAAAATGCTTTGCTTATTTCGATAAAGAGAAAATGGCATTTATTTAGGCCGGTTACAGTAGAAGCTGAAATAATAAAATAGTGGAAACATACTGCAAGGAGATAATGATGAGTAAGTTGAGTTTTGATAAGAAAACCTTTAACTGGGGCTATGGTTTTGTCTATACCTTCCAAAGTCGAAGTTAGAAGACCACAGTCACAATTATTATGAATTCTATTTCTTTTTGGAAGGAAATGTATCGATTGAAATTGCAGGAGAAAGGCGTCCGCTTCAGTACGGAGATGTCGTTCTAATTCCGCCGGAAGTGGCACACCATGTTGTGATTCATGATGTGGAAATGCCGTATCGCAGATTTGTCTTTTGGATTAGCAAAGAGTATGCAAATCAGTTGATGCAGTTGTCACAAGCTTACGGATATCTGATGCAACAGGCAGCGGTGACTGGTAAATACATTTTCCATAATGATAGAATTTCGTTTAACGCAATACAGACAAAGGTGTTTCGTTTGATAGAAGAAATCCACTCCAATCGTTTTGGAAAAGAAGCGAAGATATCTTTGTGCCTGAATGATCTGATACTTCATTTGAATCGAACAGCATATGAGCAGGAGCATCCGAAGAGTCAGAAAGAGGAGCAGAACTTATATGAGAATCTGATGGATTATATCGAAGAACATCTAGATGAGGAATTGACATTAGAGAAGCTGGCAGGTGAATTCTTTGTCAGCAAATACTATATTGCGCATATCTTTAAAGAAAATATTGGACTATCCATTCATCAATATATCATGAAAAAAAGGCTGTCTGTTAGTAGGGATGCCATTCTCACCGGATACAAAATCACAGAAGTATACTTGATGTATGGATTTAAAGATTACTCTAGCTTCTTTCGGGCGTTTAAAAAGGAGTACGGAATATCGCCGAAGGAATTTCGAGAGATGAATTCGGTGGATGTAAACGAATTTACGAACAAAATATAGAAATCATGAACGTAATAATTTTTGCCATTCGCTATAATTTCTATTATGAGATACCCTATGTATAATGGAAATGAAGGAGAATATTCGGATATGAAAGCGATAAAACTTAGAACGGAGCAGAAGGTAAATCCAATCGGAATAGACGGGAAAGAACAGTTCCTCTCATGGATTTGTGAGGACGGAATCTCTCAGAGTGCATATCAGATTAAAGCATGTACTGGAGATCAGACCATTTATGATAGCGGTAAAGTGGCAAGTCAGGACATGCATCATCTGTTGGAACTGAATCTGGAAAGCAGACAGCGTGTCTGCTGGAAGGTGCGTCTGTGGGATGAAAAAGACGAAGCCGGAGAATGGAGTGAAGAGGCTTATTTTGAAATGGGTCTCTTAAGCGATGAAGATTGGAATGCCCAGTGGATCAATCCAGAACTTTCCAAACTTACAACAAAGGAATACGACTGCAGTGATGCAATCAATGCACAGGCAAAGAGGGAATGGGAAACACGGGAAATCGAAGGCGAGTATGAAGTACATCAGCCTGCAAGCTACCTGCGACGTGTATTCAGTGCACCTGAGGGAACAATGAAAAGATTCTATATTACCTGTCACGGGTTATATGAGGCATGGCTAAATGGAAAACGTGTAGGTGATGCCGTTCTGATGCCGGGCAGTAGCAATTACAATAATGAGCTTATTTATCAGACATATGATGTTGCAGATTTATTGCGTGAAGGTGAGAATGAGCTGGTGATTGTTCTTGGTGATGGCTGGTATCGTTCTACATCCGGAGTCGATGGTGACCGCGGTGTGTTCGGACAGGAACTGGGATTATTATGTCAGTTGGAAGTGGATGGAGAATCGGTGCTTGTATCTGATGAGACATGGGAAGCAAGTCAGGCAGGACCTCTGCAGCAGAATGATATGCAGCAGGGAGAAGTATACGATGCGAGAAAAGAAACATTTGCCACAGAAAACGGCGTGTGGCATCCGGTAAAAACAGAAGACTTTGATAAGAACCTGCTGAAAGGAATGAATACTGTCCCAATCAAGGAAATGGAGAACTTCGAAGGTAAACTGATTCAGACTCCGAATGGAGAGACGATCATCGATTTCGGACAGAATCTTGCCGGATATGTGGAATTTACTGTATTTGGCAAAGACGGTGAAACGATTGTTCTGACTCATGGAGAGTCTTTGGATGAGAACGGGAACTTCACGACGGAGAATTTCCAGGATCGTAAACGCCACAAAGAGGGCGGTACGTATCAGATGATTTCATACATTTGCAAGGATGGAGAGAATCACTACAAGCCGAGATTTACCATCATGGGATTCCGCTACGCAAAAGTGGAGACAATACTTGATCTGTCAGATGCAACATTTATCGCGCATGCAGTGTATTCCGAGATGGAAGAGACAGCAGACTTCACTTGTGGAAATGCGGATGTGAACCAGTTGGTATGGAACAGTAAATGGAGTCAGAAGGGCAACTTCTGTGATGTGCCGACCGACTGCCCGACTCGTGAGAGAGCAGCGTGGACAGGAGATGCGGGACTTTATGTCGATACGGGGCTGATGCTGATGGATAGTTATAATGTATATAGAAAATGGCTGGCGCAGTGTCGTTACGGACAGTATCCGGAAGGCAAGGTGGCAAATATCGCACCGCCGAACAGCAAAGGAAGCTTTATGACAGCGATGCTGGCAGGTTCTGTCGGCTGGGGGGATGCCTGCATTATTGTGCCAATGGCAATGTATCGTAAGTATGGAGATGTTCGTATACTGGAAGAAAATTATGAAATGATGAAGAACTGGTATGCCTTTTTGGAAAGCCGTGCAGAGAACAATGCAATTCAGTCGGGTATTGATTACGGTGAGTGGTGCGAGCCGGGAACCAATCCAATGATGTCTATGCAGAACGGAAACTTTGATGTTGCAACCGCATATTTCGCACATTCCGGGGAAACGTTGTCTGAGATTGCAGCGATTCTCGGCAAAGAAGAGGATGCGGCACATTACCGTGAAGTATCAGAAAACGCCAAGAAAGCATTTGAGGAAATCTTTACGAAAGACGGCGTGGTAGAATCAGAGCGTCAGTGTCAGTACATCCGTCCGATTCAGTTTGGCCTTGTGAATGAAGAAAACTGTGCGAAGAATGCAGAGAAGCTGAACGAACTGGTGCTTGCAAATGACTATCATCTGAACACCGGATTCCTGACAACACCGGCAATCTGCGGTATACTGTGCGAATACGGATATGAAGATACCGCATTCAAACTTCTGCTTCAGGAGTCTGCACCGGGATGGCTGTATGCCGTGAAGAAAGGTGCCACGACAATCTGGGAGACATGGGATGGTATCAATGAAGAAGGAAAACCAAGCGAATCTCTGAATCATTATTCCTATGGTGCAATTACCGGATGGCTGATCGGTGGCGTATGCGGAATTCAGCAGGAAGGAAGAAAAATCACAATAAAACCAATCGCATGCAAGGAATTATCGCATGCAAAGGCAGTGTATGATTCTCCGGTTGGAACAATTGAGAGCGGATGGAAATACGAAGGTAATAAGATTACGTTCGAGTTTGTTATTCCGGTGAACACGGTGGCAGAAGTAGTGCTACCGAATGGGGAGAGACATGAACTTGCGCCGGGAGTACATCAGTTCTAATGGATGTGGATAGTTAAAAAAGAAATGGATACACATGTAAGGGGGGCTTACCGATTTATTTCGATAAGCCCCCTTTTTGTTGCTGAATCTCGTTGATTTTTTCATCTGAAAGCTCGGTGTTATCTAAAAGCATTGTCCGGAACATTTGAAGTAACATTTGAAAAGCCTGTATCCATGTGATATCAGACATTTCATCTGAAAAGTATAGAAAAAGCTCGCGCAGGGATCGATTATCATTGGATTCCCTGCTTTCCAGCGACAACATCATGTATCGTGTAAAAACGACTGCAGTATGTGCAGTCATTGCATCATAGGAAAGGGAGTTACATTCTTTGCTGAGGTTAAGGTAGCTTTTGCACACCTTGAAGAACACATCTATGTCCCAACGTTTTCCATAGATCCGGATGATTTCATTCTCATCCAGATTTACGTCCGTGGAAATAAGGCAGAGATATTCCTTGCGTTTATTACGATTGCGAACATAAACTACTTTGGCAGGAATGATTTCACCATCCTTTACAACATCAACCATAACGGAAAGCAGATATCTTGATCTTCCGCGCCTCTTTTTGTTCGTGTTGTAGATAGAAGTTAGAGACATATCTTCGCCATTGTAGCGGAAAAACATCTTTGGTGTTTTCTTGACCATGCCGATTACATCGTAACCCATACTTTTTACTGCGTGAAGAGTGCTTGGTGATGAAAACCAGCTGTCAAAAAGAACATATTTCGCCGAAATTGTAGCTTTCCTGGCTGCATCCAAAAGCGTAAGCATAGCTTGTGTTCCTTTTTCCATGGAAAGCTTCCGGCGTTTGTAGCCAACAGTTCTTTTATCCACTTCTGTTGCTTCATTGATGCGGTTTTTCCTGTTTTCTGTGGAAAGAAGAACGCTGTTGACCGGTAGGAAAGTGCTTCCATCTGACCAGCCTAAAGTAAGCATTCGAAAACCAAAGCGATATTTATGTTTTGCATGGTCATAGACTTTGGCAAGGAGTTCAACCTTTTTTGAGCGGTTATGCTCAAACATGGAATCATCAATGATAAGAACATTTGCACGATCCTCGGAATCTAAAGGCAGAATGGCATCCCTGATGATTCGGGTTGAAAGTATTGTTGTGAAGCGGATCCAGTTGATCTGAATCATTTTCATAAAACGATATACAGTATCCTTCGCAAAATCAGGAGTGTTCCGTCCTGTGATCAGATTCATATACATACTTCTGTTAGAAAAAATCAACAGAAACAGATACTGGAAAAATTCCATTACTGGAAGGCCTTTCTTTTTGTAGGCATTGGACGCTTTCAAAGCTGAAGAAACATGAAATCTCGTAAAAAATCTTTTGATAGATTTTGAAATCTGCTTATCATTTCTGGAAAGGAATGTGCGGACGTCGTGCATGGAATCGCTTCCCGGTGGATATAGTTATTAGGAGAAAACATGACGCGGAGGATTGCCATGGAGCGGGAAGAGCGGATCAGACATCAGAAAGAATTCCTTATTAAGTTTGCATACTGGGCGGTGTGGGGTGGACTTGTCCTCGCGGCGGTAAAAATGATCGGACCGGTGCTCCTGCCGTTTATTGCGGCATTTTTTGTGGCGTGGATTCTTTCGTTTCCGGTGGCGTTTGCGGCGGAACGCATGCATATAAGGCGCAGGATTGCAGCGGTGGCGGTCGTTCTGCTGTTTTACGGACTGGCGGGACTGGTGATCGGATTCCTTGGAAACCGCATCATGCTTTTGGGACAGGAACTGCTCGGGGAGGTGGTGCGGTTTGTCTCGGAGACGATCTTTCCGATGATGAAACATTTCTGCGCGTGGACGGCAGGTTTGACTGGAGAGACGGTGGGAGGGGAGGTGCTGCGGACGGCGGGTACGGAGTCGGCGGAGGCGGTCAGCCGGGCAGGGGAGCTTCTGACCGGAATGTCCGGCACCCTGCTGCAGCAGGTCTCCGGCATTGCGGTGAATATTCCGGGGATGTGCTTTAAATTGCTGCTTGCGGTCATATCGACGGTGTTCATGGAACTGGATTTCCCACAGATCATGTATTTCCTCGAAAAGATCATACCGGAAAAATGGAAGGAGACGGTGTCTGCCGTCAAAAAGGGAACCTTCGGAACGATGGGAAAATGTGCGGCGGCGTACGTTTTCATCTTTTTGATGACGTTTGCGGAACTTGCGACGGGTCTGCTTCTTCTGCAGATCGAGGGCGCTTTCGCGATTGCGTTTCTGATCGCGGTGTTAGATATTCTGCCGGTGCTCGGCACGGGAACCGTGCTGCTTCCGTGGGCGGTGATTGCGTTTGCCGGCGGCAATGCCAGAATGGGAATCGGGGTCATGGGGCTGTATCTGATCATCACGGTGGTGCGCAACATTGTGGAGCCGAAGCTGGTGGGAAAACAGATGGGGCTCTCGCCGGTTGTGATGCTGCCGTGCATGATTCTAGGGCTTCACTTTTTCGGAATCCTTGGACTGTTCGGAGTGCCGCTTCTGGCGTCGTTTTTGAAAAAACTCTACAGCGACGGCTATTTTTCTGAAAAACTTTCCGGGGATTGTCAAAAGAAAAATTGAACTTGTCCCGCAAAACATGTATAATAGAGCAAGAATATATTTGACAGGGGAAATGACAATGGCAGAAAAGATTATTTTGACAGGCGACCGTCCTACCGGCAAGCTGCATGTGGGACATTATGTGGGTTCTCTGAAGCGGAGAGTGGAACTTCAGAATTCGGGGACGTTTGATAAGATTTTTATTATGATTGCGGACGCACAGGCATTGACGGACAACGCCGACAATCCCGCAAAGGTGCGCGACAATATTATGGAGGTGGCGCTCGACTACCTTTCGGTCGGAATCGATCCGGCGAAGTCTCATATTTTTATCCAGTCCTACGTGACGGAGCTGACGGAGCTGACATTCTATTACCAGAATCTGGTTACGGTCTCCAGATTGCAGCGCAACCCGACGGTTAAGGCGGAGATTCAGATGCGTAACTTCGAGGCGAGCATTCCGGTCGGATTCTTCAATTATCCGATCAGCCAGGCGGCGGACATCACGGCATTTCATGCGACGACGGTTCCGGTCGGCGAGGATCAGATGCCGATGCTTGAGCAGACCAAGGAGATTGTACATAAGTTTAATGCGGTGTATGGTGAGACGCTCACAGACCCGCAGATTTTACTTCCGGATAACAAGGCCTGCTTAAGACTTCCGGGTACCGACGGAAAGGCCAAAATGAGCAAGTCGCTCGGCAACTGCATCTATCTCTCGGAGAGCGAGGCGGATGTGAAGAAGAAGATCATGTCCATGTTCACGGACCCGGATCATATCCGGATCGAAGATCCTGGAAAACTCGAAGGGAATACCGTATTTACCTATCTGGATGCATTCTGTACGGACGGGCATTTTGCGGAATATCTGCCGGAGTATGCGAACCTGGATGAGCTGAAGGCACATTACAAACGCGGCGGTCTGGGGGATGTCAAGGTGAAGAAGTTCCTGAATAATGTCATGCAGGAGGAGCTGTCTCCGATCCGTGCACGCAGGAAGGAATATGAGCAGCGCATCGGCGATGTGTATGATATTTTAAAGGCGGGAAGCGAAGTGGCAAAGGAAGAGGCTGCAAAGACACTTTCCGAGGTAAAGCATGCCATGAAGATTGATTATTTTGATACACCGGAGTTCCTGGAGGAACAGGTGAAGAAGTATTCCGAGTAATCACAAATTGTTTTTTACAAATTCAGGCAATTCATGTTATATTATACTTGCACCTTGACGGTGTATCATGTATGATATTTCATGAGTTGCTTTCTCTTTTTTTGACAGGGAAAGTAGATCGGACGGCAGGCTGTCCGGATTGTAATTGAGGAGGATGCGACATTATGGAAAATGAAAATGTCTCAAAGAATTTTATTGAGCAGATGATTGACAAGGACATCGAGGAAGGGCACTGCAAGGTTGTTCATACCAGATTTCCACCGGAACCGAATGGCTATCTGCATATCGGTCATGCGAAGTCCATTCTTTTGAATTATGGTCTGGCACAGAAATATGGTGGAAAGTTTAATCTGAGATTTGACGATACAAATCCTACCAAGGAGAAGACCGAGTTTGTGGAGGCGATCACGGAGGACATCAAGTGGCTTGGTGCGGACTGGGAAGGCAGACTTTTCTTCGCGTCCGATTATTTCGATCAGATGTATGAGTGTGCCGTAGAGCTGATAAAAAAAGGAAAAGCTTATGTCTCCGATCTGTCTGCAGAGCAGATCCGTGAGTACCGCGGAACGCTGACGGAGCCGGGCAAGGAAGATCCGTACAGCGGCAGAAGTGTCGAGGAGAACTTAAAGCTGTTTGAGGAGATGCGGGAAGGAAAGTATGCGGACGGTGAGAAAGTGCTCCGTGCGCGCATCGATATGAGTTCTTCCAACATCAATATGAGAGATCCGGTCATCTACCGTGTGGCACACATGACACACCACAGAACCGGCGATAAATGGTGCATCTACCCGATGTACGATTTTGCACATCCGCTCGAGGATGCGATCGAGGGAATCACACATTCCATCTGTACGCTGGAGTTTGAGGATCACAGACCGCTCTATGAGTGGGTCATCAACGAGGTGGGCGCACAGATTATCCCGGATAAGGATGAGATGCCTCCGAGACAGATTGAGTTTGCAAAGCTGTATCTGACCAACGTGGTAACCGGCAAGCGTTACATCAAGCGCCTGGTGGAGGAAGGCATTGTGGACGGATGGGATGATCCGCGTCTGGTATCCATCGCAGCGCTGCGCAGAAGAGGATTCACACCGGAATCGTTAAAGATGTTCGTGGAACTGTGCGGTATTTCAAAGGCAAACAGTTCTGTTGACTATGCAATGTTAGAGTACTGCATCCGCGAGGATCTCAAGATGAAGAAGTCCCGTATGATGGCAGTTCTTGATCCGGTGAAGGTTGTGATTGACAACTATCCGGAAGGACAGACCGAGTATCTGGACGTTGTGAACAATCTGGAGAATGAGGCGCTCGGCGTACGTAAGATTCCGTTTTCGAGAGAACTCTATATCGAACGCGAAGACTTCATGGAGGAGCCACCGAAAAAGTATTTCCGCATGTTCCCGGGCAATGAAGTGCGCCTGATGAATGCATATTTTGTGACCTGCAACAGCTTTGAGAAGGATGAGAACGGCAATGTGATAGTGATCCATTGTACTTACGATCCGGCGTCCCGCGGCGGCAACAGCCCGGACGGCAGAAAAGTAAAAGGTACGATTCACTGGGTATCCGCAGCGCATGCGGTTCCTGCGACAGTCAGACTGTATGAGAATATTGTGGACGAGGAGAAAGGGGTATACAATGAGGACGGAAGTCTGAACCTCAATCCGAATTCACTGACCGTGTTAAAGAACTGCATGGTGGAGGAGAATCTTGCTGGTGCGAAGGCTTACGACAGCTTCCAGTTTGTGCGCCAGGGATTCTTCTGTGTAGATGCAAAGGATTCGACACCGGAGCAGCTGGTGTTCAACCGCATTGTGTCACTGAAGAGTTCATTCAAGCTGCCAACTGCGTAGGACGCGGTTTGGGATTTAGGAGGAATAGACATGAATTTATTATCCGGTTTGGAAAAATTTGGTTTAAAGGCAGAGGATACCACGAATCTTTTTGCGGAAGAGAAGAAAGAAGTCGTGGGAGAGGACGGCACAAAGCAGGAGGCGGTGCCAACAGAAGACAGCTTTCTTCTGGACAAGGCTGTGCGCTGTGCAGTGTGCGACAAGGTATTTAAGACAAAGATGATCAAGAGCGGAAGATTAAAGCGTCTTGAGTCCGACATGGATCTGCGTCCGCGCTATGAGCACATCGACACCTTAAAGTACAGTGTGATTTCCTGCCCGTACTGCGGCTATACCGCGATTACGCGTTATTTTGAACACCTGTCCTCCATGCAGGTCAAGATGATCAAGGAAAAGATCTGTGTGAATTTCAAGCCGGCGGACAATGTGGAGCCGACGCTGATCGATTATGATACTGCGATCGAGCGCTACAAGCTGGCACTGTTCAACACGATTGTGAAAAAAGGTAAGAACAGTGAGAAGGCATATACCTGCCTGAATCTTGCATGGCTGCTGCGCGGCAAGCGCGAGTCTTTAGATGCGAAAGATCCGAAGATGGCAGAGCAGATCAAGGAGTGCAGGGAGCAGGAAGAGGCGTTCTATGCACAGGCGTATGAAGGCTTTACCAAGGCGGTATCCACAGAGACCTATCCGATGTGCGGCATGGATGAGTGCACGATGGATTACCTGCTCGCGACGATGGCATACCACTACAAAAAGTACGATGTTGCATCGAAGTGCATTGCAAGAATCCTGCAGTCTGCGGCGGCATCCAAGAAGATGAAGGACCGCGCGTACGAACTCAAGGAGCGCATTGTCGAGGAGATCAAGAGAAGCAAGGCATAACGACGGATAAGGCTTTACGATGATAGAGATTATGATGAACTTACAGGGGGGAGCGAAAGCTCCCCTCTATGAGAAAATATACGAATATATCAAGAGTGAGATTACAGATGGCAGGATTCCGCGAGGGGAACGGCTGCCGTCCACGCGTCTTCTGGCGAAGAATCTTGCGGTGAGCAGAAGCACCGTAGAGATGGCATACGATCAGCTCCTGGCAGAGGGATATATACAAGCGGAACCCTGCCGGGGTTTTTTTGTATGCGATATCGCGGAGCTGTACCGGCTTCGGGGAAACAGCGTCGGAGATACGGGACAGGTACACAGGCCGGAAAAACCGGTCTGCCTGGTTGATTTTTCCCCGTATGCGATCGATACCCGCAGTTTTCCGTACAACGTCTGGCGGAAGATCAGCCGGAATGTGCTGTTGGACGACAGTGAGGAACTGTTAATGGCGGGGGACGGACAGGGGGAGTACAGTCTGCGCAGTGAGATTGCGGATTATCTGCATCACGCCAGAGGGGTGAACTGCCGCCCGGAAAACATCGTGCTCGGAGCCGGAAATGAGTATCTGGAGATTTTGCTCACGCAGCTTCTCGGAGGAAATAAGACCGTGCTCATGGAGAACCCGGGATATCCGCAGGCATACCACACCTTCCGGAATATGGGATACCGGGTGGTGACGGTGCCGGCGGACGAGCAGGGACTTAGCGGCGGTACGGTGCGTGCGGCGGCACCGGAGCTTGTCTACATGATGCCGTCCCATCAGTTCCCGACCGGCAGCGTCATGCCTTTGGGCAGAAGACTGGAACTTCTTGCGTGGGCGGCGGAGCAGGAGGAGCGCTATCTGATCGAGGACGATCACGACAGCGAGTACCGTTACCGTGGAAAGCCGATTCCGTCGCTGCAGAGCGTGGATGGACTCGGGAAGGTAATTTATCTTGGAACATTTTCCAAAAGTATCGCGCCGTCGCTGCGTATCAGTTATATGGTGCTTCCACAACAGCTGATGGAGCGTTACCGCACCGTCTGCGGATTTTATTCGACGACGGTGCCGCGCATGCAGCAGGAGATTCTCCGGGAGTTCTTGCGGGATGGGCATTTTGAGCGGCATCTCAACAAGATGCGCGGCATTTACCGCGGCAGGCATGATTTTTTGATCGGTGAACTGAAAAAAAGAAGCTGGGTGCTCTCAGTCAGTGGAGACCATGCGGGACTCCATGTGCTCGTGGAGGCGGATACCGGATGCAGCGAGAGGGAGATCTGTGAACGTGCGGCGGCGCAGGGCGTGAAAGTATCGGGTCTTGGCGAATATGCACTGACGAAAGATGGCGGCGGTGGCAGAAACCATCCGGTGCTGCTGCTTGGATACGGCAGCCTGACCGAGCAGGAGATTCAGATGGGTCTTACCGTGCTGGATTTGATACTGGATGCGCAGGAAAGCGGATGATCAGAAAGAAAATGATCGGAACGTGAATAACCGGACAGAAAAGGAACCCCCGGAAAGCTGCCGAAACGGCAGCTTTCCGGGGGTTCTTGCGTAAGCAATCCGGATGTATGATTTATTCGTATTTGTTTTTCTCACCGATTTCCTGCATCTTCATTGCACGAACTTTTAACGGCAGTCCGAACAGTGTGATGAATCCGGAAGCATCGTGGTGATCGTAGAGATCGCCGGTGGTGAAGCTTGCCAGGGACTCGCTGTAGAGAGAATACGGGGAGGTCGTTCCGGCTTTGATGATGTTGCCCTTGTAAAGCTTGAACTTGACTTCACCGGTCACATATTCCTGTGTGGAGGTGACAAATGCTCTCACTGCGTCGCAGAGAGGAGTGTACCATTTGCCCTCGTATACGATCTGAGCGAGCTTGTTGCCCATATCTTTCTTCACTTCCATGGTAGCACGGTCAAGTACCAGCTCCTCGAGCTGCTGATGTGCTTCCATCAGAATGGTTCCGCCAGGAGTCTCATAGACACCGCGGGATTTCATGCCGACAACACGGTTCTCCACGATGTCGATGATGCCGACGCCGTGCTTGCCGCCGAGACGGTTCAACTCACGGATAATATCGGAAACCTTCATCTTCTTGCCGTTGACGGAGGTCGGAACACCTTTCTCGAAGGTCATGGTCACATACTCGCCCTCCTCAGGAGCTTTTTCCGGGGAGACGCCGAGTACCAGAAGGTGATCGTAGTTCGGCTCGCAGGCAGGATCCTCGAGTTCAAGACCCTCGTGGCTGATATGCCAGATGTTGCGGTCGCGGCTGTAGCTGGTGTCTGCGGAGAACGGAAGATGAATGCCGTGTGCCTGGCAGTATGCGATCTCATCCTCGCGGGACTGCATGGTCCATTTGTCGTCTCTCCATGCAGCGATAATCTTGAGATCCGGAGCGAGTGCCTTGATGGCAAGCTCAAAACGGATCTGGTCGTTTCCTTTTCCGGTAGCGCCGTGGCAGATGGCGGTAGCGCCTTCTTTTCTTGCGATCTCAACCAGCTTCTTGCCGATTAACGGACGTGCCATGGAAGTGCCGAGCAGATATTTGTTCTCGTAGATGGCATTCGCCTGTACGCACGGCATGATGTAGTCATCGCAGAATTCGTCGATGATGTCGACGATGTAAAGCTTGGAAGCTCCGCAGGAGATGGCTCTTTCTTCCAGACCGTCCAGTTCTTCCTCCTGACCGCAGTCGATGCAGCAGCAGATGACTTCGTAATCGTAATTCTCCTTCAACCAGGGAATGATGGCGGTGGTGTCCAGACCGCCGGAGTAAGCTAAGATAACTTTTTCTTTCATGGGCTTTTTTTCCTTTCTGTAAATCATTAACTGCAATCAATATACAACATATGCAACGGAAAAGCAAGTGAAAAAATATACATATATTTCAAATAAAAATGCATATACATGTACAAAGCATACAGAATAAAAATAGGGAAAACCTATATAAATTAAGGAAAAAAGAAATCCAAAACAAGAAAAACGTTGCATAAATAGTAAAACAGTGCTTGCATAAAAGAAAAAACGGATGTATAATTATGCAAGAATATTTCTAAAAAGCGGACAAAAAATACTTTACTATGGCAAAGAGGTAGACTAATATAGGAATATAGTGTGAAAAGATTTTTTGCAGGAAAAGGAAAGGCGGAATACGAATATGATAAAAGCAGGAATCATAGGTGCGACCGGTTATGCGGGAAATGAGCTGGTGCGTCTTCTGATGGGACATAAAGAAGTGGAAATCAAATGGTACGGTTCCAGAAGTTATATAGATCAGAAATACGCAGAAGTATATCAGAACATGTTTGAGATCGTGGATGACGTGTGTATGGACGACAATATGGAAGCACTGGCAGAGCAGGTGGATGTGATCTTTACGGCGACGCCGCAGGGATTTCTGGCAGGCATCTTAAACGAAGGACTTCTTGAGAAGACAAAGATCATCGATCTGTCCGCGGATTTCCGTATCAAGGATGTTGCGGTATATGAAAAATGGTACAAGATCGAGCACAAGAGCCCGCAGTTTATCGAGGAGGCGGTGTATGGTCTTTGCGAGGTGAACCGCGATAAAGTGAAACATGCGAGACTGGTTGCCAACCCGGGCTGTTATACAACCTGTTCGATTCTGACGGCATATCCGCTGGTGAAGGAAGGACTGATCGATCCGGATACCCTCATCATTGATGCGAAGTCCGGTACCTCCGGCGCTGGGCGCGGCGCGAAGCTGCCGAATCTGTTCTGCGAGGTCAATGAGAATATGAAGGCGTACGGCGTCACGAGCCACAGACATACACCGGAGATCGAGGAGCAGCTCGGCTATGCGGCAGGCAGACCGGTTGTTGTGAATTTTACACCGCATCTGGTGCCGATGAACCGCGGAATTCTGGCGACAGAATATGCCACCTTAACGAAAAAGGCGGACGGAAGTCTTCCTTCTTACGAGGAGATCAAGGCGGCTTACGATAAGTATTATGCGAAGGAAAAGTTCGTCCGCGTGCTTCCGAAGGATGCGTGCCCGGAGACCAAATGGGTCGAGGGAAGCAATTATGTGGATATCGGTTTTAAGATCGATGAGCGCACGGGCAGAATCGTGATGATGGGAGCACTTGACAATCTGGTCAAGGGTGCGGCCGGACAGGCAGTGCAGAACATGAATCTGCTGTTTGGATTTGACGAGGCGGAAGGGCTTTGTCTGGTGCCGATGTTCCCGTAGATACAGAGCGAAAACAGAATCCGGGAAGGATTTTCCGCGGAAGGAAGCAGCGGAAAAATGAACCGGAAATGATAAAGAGAAGAGATGGAAGTATGAAAGAGACAGAACCGGTCATCCGCGTGATGACAATGGATGATTTTGAGGCGGTACATGCGTTATGGATGGAGATTCACGGGTTTGGAATCCGCAGCATCGATGATTCCAGAGAGGGCGTGGAGCGTTTTATAAGACGTAATCCGACCACCAGCATGGTAGCGGTGGCGGAGGGAAAGATTGTGGGCGCGATTCTCTGCGGACATGACGGAAGAAGAGGCTGCCTGTATCATGTATGCGTGCAGGAGGCGTACCGCAAGCACGGGATCGGACAGAAACTTGTGGGTGCCTGCGTGGATGCGCTTGCGGCAGAGCATATCAATAAGATCAACCTGATTGCATTCAAGAAAAATGAAGTCGGAAACCGTTTCTGGCAGGGACTCGGGTGGACTTTCCGCGAGGATGTCAACTATTACGAATATGTCACAAACGAGGACAATATCACGACCTATAATCCATAGGAAGAAAAGGAGTGCGGAATGATAAAGATGATAAAGGGCGGAGTGACCGCCGCAAAAGGATTTTGTGCTGCCAGCACGGCGGCTGGTATCAAATATCAGAACAGACAGGACATGGCAATGCTCTACAGCGAGGTTCCCTGTGCGGTGGCGGGAACTTTTACCACGAATCTGGTGAAGGCTGCCCCGGTAAAGTGGGATCAGAAGATTGTATACGAGAGCAAAAAGGCGCAGGCGGTTGTGATCAATGCCGGGATTGCCAATGCGTGTACCGGCGAGGAGGGAATGCGCTACTGCAGACAGACGGCGGAAAAAGTCGGTGAACTGCTTCCGGTTCCCAAGGATCAGGTGCTCGTGGCATCGACCGGAGTGATCGGCATGCAGCTTCCGATGGAGCGCATCTGTGCGGGAATTGAGACGATGGTTCCGGCATTGTCGGGTGAGACAGAGAGCGGTCATGCGGCGGCACAGGCGATCATGACGACGGATACCCACGAGAAGGAGATTGCGGTGGAAGTCATGCTTGGCGGCGTTCCTGTTACGATCGGCGGCATGTGCAAAGGCTCGGGCATGATTCATCCGAACATGTGCACGATGTTGAGTTTTGTGACAACGGATGCGGCGATCGCACAGCCCCTGCTTTTAGAAGCGCTGCAGGCAGATGTCTGCGACACCTATAATATGATCTCCGTGGACGGCGACACTTCCACCAATGATACCTGTCTGCTTTTAGCGAACGGGATGGCGGAGAATCCGGTCATTTCAGAGAAAAATGAGGATTACGACAGGTTCTGCGAGGCATTGCGGACAGTCAATGAATATCTGGCGAAGCAGATGGCAGGCGACGGCGAGGGAGCCACGGCGCTGTTTGAGGTGAAGGTCATCGGAGCAGAGACGAAAGAGCAGGCGAAGATCATCAGCAAGTCGGTCATCACATCGAATCTGACCAAGGCGGCAATCTACGGACACGATGCAAACTGGGGAAGAATTCTCTGTGCGATGGGTTACTCGGGCGCACAGTTTGATCCGGAGAAGGTGGATCTGTTCTTTGAGAGTGCGGCAGGAAAAATGCAGATCATAAAGGACGGCGTGGCACTTGACTACAGCGAGGAGGAGGCGACGAAGATCCTCTCGGAGCCGGAGGTGACGGCGATCGCGGATATCAAGATGGGCACGGCGGAGGCGACGGCGTGGGGCTGTGATCTGACATATGATTATGTCAAGATCAACGCGGATTACCGTTCCTAAGCAGAGACGTAAAAATTCAGGGAGAGTGGAGAGAAAATGGACGAGAAAAATATGCAGGAAATTCTGGCAAAGGCGGAAGTGCTGATCGAGGCGCTCCCTTATATACAGCGTTTTAACCGCAAGATCATTGTGGTAAAGTACGGCGGAAGCGCCATGGTGGACGAGGAGTTAAAGCGCCATGTGATCCAGGATGTGACCCTCTTAAAACTGGTTGGATTCAAGCCGATCATCGTGCACGGCGGAGGCAAGGAGATCAGCCGCTGGGTTGGAAAAGTCGGCATGGAGCCGGTGTTTGTCAACGGACTCCGCAAGACGGATGAGGCGACGATGGAGATTGCGGAGATGGTCTTAAATAAGGTCAACAAATCTCTGGTCAAGCTGGTGGAAGAGCTGGGTGTCAATGCAATCGGTATCAGCGGCAAGGACGGCGGACTGCTCAAGGTGGAGAAAAAATATTCCAACGGGGAGGACATCGGATTTGTCGGCGAGATCACGGAGGTCAATCCGAAGATCCTCTACGATCTTCTGGAGAAGGATTTTCTGCCGATCGTGTGTCCGGTCGGAATGGATGATGCCTACAACAGCTACAATATCAACGCGGATGATGCGGCTTGTGCGATTGCAAAGGCGGTCAGCGCGGAGAAGCTTGCATTTTTGACGGACATTGAGGGTGTATACAAGGATCCTTCGGACAAGAGCACGCTCATCTCGGAACTGACCATCGACGAGGCGAGAGCATTGATCGGCGACGGCTTTATCGGGGGCGGTATGCTGCCGAAACTGAACAACTGCATCGACGCCATTGAAAACGGCGTGTCCAGAGTACATATTTTAGACGGGCGGATCGCACATTGTCTGCTCCTTGAGATCTTTACCAACAGAGGTATCGGTACGGCGATCCTTAGTGAGAAAGAGAAGAGGTATTACAATGAATAAAGAGACATGCATGAAAGAGGCGGAGGAGAGCATCCTCCATACCTATAACCGTTTCCCGGTGGTGTTTGACCATGGGGAGAGCGTATACCTGTATGACACGGACGGAAAAGAATATCTGGATTTTGCAGCGGGAATCGCCGTGCAGGCATTTGGGTATCATAACAGGGAGTACAGCGAGGCGCTAAAGACGCAGGTGGATAAGCTGATGCACACGTCCAACCTGTTTTACAACGAGCCGATCACAAGCGCGGCGAAACGTGTCTTAAAGGCAAGCCGGATGGATCGCGTCTTTTTTACGAACAGTGGCACGGAGGCAATCGAGGGAGCCTTAAAAGCCGCAAAGAAATACGCGTACACCAGGGACGGTCATGCAGGGCATGAGATCATTGCCATGAATCACTCGTTCCATGGCAGAAGTCTCGGAGCACTCTCGGTAACCGGCAATAAACATTACCAGGAACCGTTTGAACCGCTGATCCCGGGAATCCGTTTCGCGGAATTTAATCAGTTAGACAGCGTAAAAGCTTTGATAAATGAGAAAACCTGTGCTATTATTTTGGAGACGGTACAGGGCGAGGGTGGAATCTACCCGGCAACCGACGAATTCCTTCAGGGGGTGCGTGCACTCTGCGATGAGCATGACATTCTGCTGATCTTAGATGAGATCCAGTGCGGCATGGGGCGCACCGGCGAGATGTTCGCATGGCAGCACTACGGTGTGAAACCGGACATTATGACCAGCGCGAAGGCGCTTGGATGCGGTGTTCCGGTGGGAGCATTCCTGATGACTGAGCGCGTGGCGGAAAAGTCGCTGGCACCGGGCGATCACGGGACGACCTACGGCGGCAACCCGTTTGTCGGGGCAGCAGTTGACACCGTGCTTAAGATGATGGAGCGGGATCGGATTACAGAGCATGTAAAAGAGATCACGCCGTATCTGGAGCAGAAGCTGGATGCGCTTGTGGAAAAGTATGATTTCCTTACGGCGCGCAGAGGTCTGGGACTGATGCAGGGCGTTGTGTGTGAGAAACCGGTTGGAAAAATTGCGTCAGCAGCATTGGAACACGGACTTGTCGTGATCACGGCAGGCGCCGATGTGCTTCGTTTTGTACCTCCACTGATTATCGGGAAAGAGCATGTGGATGAGATGGCAGAGAAGCTGGATGCGGTTCTGGCAGAGATGTAATTCCCTGATAATGAGAATAAAAAAACGGATTAGGGAAATAAAATGAAACGATTATACAAAAGACTGACGGCGGCAGGACTTGTCGTTGTGCTTGGAATGACAGGAATGGCTGTTATGAATACAGCTGGATGCGGCAGCAGCGGGGAGGGTGTGTCCTCCACGGAGACGGGAGAAACGGCGGCGGATGAAGCTTACCGGATCGCACCGGCAGACCTTACGCTGTGGTATGCGGATGACAGCTATGCAGACTTTTTTACCGAGGCGGCTGTGCGTTATTACGCTAAGACCGGGAAAAAAGTAGCCGTGCAGTATCAGGATACCATTGATTATCTTGGAACTATTTACGATAAGACCATGCAGGATGATGCATTTCCGGATGTTTACCTCTTACCGGGGGACAATCTGGAGGAAGCATACCTCTATGGTCTTGTTTCCGTGAATCAGACGGATCCGTCGGAAAACGGCGTGCTGGAAAAGGCAGTCGAGGCGGCAGCCTACGAAGAGCGCGTGCTCGGGTATCCGCTGTCCTACGATGCGTGCGTGTTTATTTACCAGACGGATTATTTTACCGAGGCGCCGGCATCGCTGCAGGCAATCATCGACTATTCCAATGAGAACGAGCCGGCAGAGAATGTGGAATATCTGCTGGAGTGGGATGTCAAGGATGCGTTCTATGATTTTCCGTTTGTCGGCAACAGCGTCACGTTCGCAAAGAGAGGATCGGACGAATTGGATATCACCTACGATGATACGCTCTATCAGCAGGATCTGGAGTATTTTGACACGATACTGGCATCTTTTTCCATTGATGCGGAGCAGGTGTCCGAACAGCATATCGTGAACAATTTCCGGGAAGGGCGGACTCTTTCGGCAATCCTGGATACTGATACACTCTGGCAGCTGAACGGGTATGACTACGGGCTGATGCAGATGCCGGAGTTGAGCGATACGCTCTCGGCGGCAACATGTGCGTCTACCGATATGATTGTGGTCAATGATTATACAAAAGACAGTGCAGCGGCGGCAGACTTTGCACAGTTTGTGACAGTCGGCATGGCGGACGAATTGCATGGACTGTCGGGACATTACTCCGTGATTCCGTCAGAGACGCCGGATACCGTGGAGCAGACGGCGCTGGACGCGTATGAGGGGGCAGTTTTGATGCCGGATTCCAAGGATGCCAAAAATTTCTGGGTAACATTGGAAGAAACAATTTTGAAATATTTCTGAAACACTCTTGTCACGGCTGTAAAATTTCGTTAGAATATGAATATCGGGCATTGAGGACTCCTCTTATATAGAAGAAGGAGAATGCTTATGATACGAACATGGAAGAAGATAGGGGCTGGCATGATTCTGTGCATTTTTATGGCGGGATGTGGCAGTCAGAACGAGGTTTATCTGGAGACGGAAGTCTCGCAGGATACCGGGAATGTGCAGGAGACGGAAGAAACGGAGGCTGGGGAGCGTCTGGATATACTGGACGTTTCCGGCGGAGAGCAGACGGGAAGTGTGGATCTGCCGGAGGTTTCCGGTGAGGAATGGGCGGCTGAGGCAGCTCTTGCACCGGAGACGACGGAAGATGCTGATAAGGCAGACCGTGCGTCGGGAAAATGTTATGTCTATGTCTGCGGAGAGGTGGCAGAGCCGGGCGTGTACGTGTTAGAGCCCGGAGACCGCATCTATGAGGCGGTCGAGATGGCAGGCGGCATGACGGCGGATGCCGGGACGTGCGCAGTCAATCTTGCGGAGAGCGTATACGACGGACTCATGGTGTATATTCCTGACAGCGAAGAAGCGGCCGGGATGGCGGGCAGTATGACTTCTGCGGGCGGCAGCGCAGTTTCTGCGGGAGGAAGTGTGACTTCTGCGGACAGCAGTGTCAGGAACGGTGAGGGAACTTCGGGAGGGACGGCATCGTCTCCGGAAGACGGACGTCTGAATCTCAACACGGCGTCGCTGGCAGAGCTTATGACGCTTTCCGGGATCGGACAGACCAAGGCGCAGGCGGTTGTAAACTACCGGGATGCGCACGGAGGATTTTCTTCCGTTGAAGAGATTATGAATGTAGATGGAATCAAAGAGGGATTGTATAATCGGATCAGAGATCAGATAAAGGTGAAATAAATGGCGAAAAAAGTTCTTGTGGTGGATGATGAAAAGTTAATCGTAAAGGGAATCCGTTTCAGTCTGGAGCAGGACGGCATGGAAGTGGATTGCGCCTACGACGGTGAGGAGGCGCTTAAGATGGCGACAGAGAATGCATACGACATGATTCTGCTGGATATTATGCTGCCGAAGATGGATGGATTCGAGGTGTGCCAGCATATCCGCGAGTTTTCCAATATGCCGATTGTCATGCTTACAGCCAAGGGCGATGACATGGATAAGATTCTCGGACTGGAGTACGGCGCAGATGACTATATCACAAAGCCGTTCAATATTCTGGAAGTGAAGGCGAGAATCAAAGCTATCATGAGAAGAACTGCCGCATCGCAGCCCAGGAAAGAAGAATCCAAGGTGATCGAGGCGGGAGACTTAAAGCTGGACTGCGAGAGCAGAAGGCTGTTTATTCTCGGCAGGGAGGTCAATCTCACTGCAAAGGAGTTCGACCTTTTAGAGCTGCTCGTGAATAACCCCAACAAGGTATACGGAAGAGAGAATCTTTTAAATCTTGTATGGGGCTATGAGTATCCGGGGGATGTCAGAACGGTGGATGTGCATGTGCGGCGTCTTCGGGAGAAGATCGAGAGCAATCCGAGCGAACCGAAATACGTTCACACAAAGTGGGGCGTCGGGTACTATTATTCACAGAATTAATGGGTGTACACAATGTCTAAATTTAAAAAATTAACCGATTTTCTCAAAAGTCTTAAGTGCAGACTGATTCTTCTCTGCATTCTGATCGGAATTGTACCGGGCGTCCTGCTGCGTGCCGGGATGCTCGGCTCTTATGAAAACCGTGCGGTGTCGATCCGCACGAGTGAGATTCTAAGCCAGGCGAAGATTCTCGCCAATCAGATCGTTTCCAATGATTATCTGAATAATGCGGAGAGTGAGTCTGCGATCAACGTGCAGTTAGAGCAGCTGTCAACGATCTATGACGGGCGTGTCATGATTATCGATGAGGAGTTCCATATCATAAAGGATACCTACAATCTTGACACCGGAAAGACGATTATTTCCGAGGAAGTGATCAAGAGTATCCAGGGGGAGGAGATCAGCAAATATGATTCCCAGAACCGTTACATTGAAATGACGATTCCGTTGGTGCATGTGGACCCGGAGACGGAGAACAAGCGGACGATCGGTGTGATTATGGTGAGCGTTTCGACCGACAGCATCAATCTGAATCTGGAATATCTGGCGCGCAATACGCTTGTCATGGAACTGATTGCGATCGTGGCGATCATCTTTGCGGGAACGTTTATCGCGATTCATCTTGTGGCGCCGTTCCATGCCATGGCAAAGTCGATCGAGGAGATTCAGACGGGATATGGGGATGACGCATTAAAGATTAACGCTTACACCGAGACCAGGCAGATCTGTGAAAAGTTCAATAAGATGTTGGGGCGCATGAAGGTGTTGGATGATTCGAGACAGGAATTTGTGTCCAATGTCTCGCATGAGCTGAAAACGCCGCTGACTTCCATGAAGGTGCTGGCGGATTCCATCAACAGCATGGAGGACGCACCGGTGGAGCTGTATCAGGAATTCATGTCGGATATCGGCAACGAGGTGGACCGTGAGACGAAGATCATCAATGATCTGCTGTCTCTGGTAAAGATGGATAAGTCTGCGGGAGATTTAAACATCACGAATGTCAACATCAACGAACTGTTAGAGCAGATTTTAAAGCGCTTAAAGCCGATTGCGGAAAAGCAGAATATCGAGCTGGTGTTGGAGAGTTTCCGACCGGTCAGTGCGGATGTGGATGAGGTAAAGATTACGCTTGCCTTTACCAACCTGATCGAAAATGCAGTCAAATATAACCGCCCGGACGGATGGGTACATGTCTCTTTGAATGCCGATCACCAGTATTTTTATCTGAAAGTGGAGGATTGCGGAATCGGTATTCCGGAGGAGTCGTTAGAGCATATTTATGAGCGTTTTTACCGTGTGGACAAGTCTCATTCCAGGGAGATTGGCGGAACGGGACTTGGACTTGCCATTACGAGGAGCGCGGTTCTGATGCACCGCGGAGCCATCAAGGTGTTCAGTACCGTGGGAGAGGGAACGATTTTCAACGTCAGAATTCCGCTGAATTATATTTCTTAGATAAGGGAGAGTCTATGAGCCGAGAAGCTTATCGATGGAGAAAAAAGTTAATATGTCTGGGACTGGCATGTCTGATGTTCCTGTCAGGCTCGCTCGCGGCGTGCGGCAGGCAGACGGAGCAGAGTGCCTATCATATCGAATATCTGAATAAGGACAAGAACCGTCTGGTGGAAGAACCTTATGAGCCTTCGGCAACCGATACCGACGGAATGATCAAGGAGTTCCTTGCGAAACTGAGTTCGGATTCGGACAATGTGGATTACCGGAAGCCGATTCCAAATGATGTGGAAATCACGAATTATTCACTGGACGGTGTGCTTTTAACCCTGCATTTTGATGAGGATTACAGCAAAATGAGTGCTGTCGATGAGGTACTGTGCCGGGCGGCGGTTGTCCGGACGATGACACAGATCGACGGGGTGGACTGCGTGGCATTTTACATTGGAGACGCACCGCTTACGGATGCGAAGGGGAATCTTGTCGGTACCATGAATCAGGACAGCTTTATCGAAAATCCGGGAGAGCAGATCAATTCCATTCAGAATACAACACTCACGCTGTATTTTTCCAATCTGGACGGGGACGGTCTGGTCAAGGAAGTGCGCGAGGATGTCTACTACAGCAGCAATATTTCCATGGAAAAACTGATTATGGAGCAGCTTTTAGACGGTCCGAAGACCAAGGATGCAAAGTCTGCGATTCCGGAGGGGACCAAGCTTGTCTCTGTGTCGGTGGTGGACGGCGTCTGCTACGTCAGCCTGGATGAAGCGTTCAAGAATCAGGATTACAAAGTAAACGAGGCAATCGTTATCTATTCGATCGTGGATTCCCTGTCGGAGCTTTCCACGATCAGCAAGGTTCAGATTTCCGTCAACGGCGATACGAGCGGAGTCTACCGCGACAATTTCCCGCTCGCGGATATGTATGACCGCAATATGGATTATGTCACGGGGGCAGAGAGCGCCTTTTCGGAAACGGAGGAACCTACCGAAACGGATTAAAGGGGGAAGTGTGTGACAAAACGGCCTTTGTGTCTTGGCGCAGCGGGCGTTCTGTCGGGGATTCTTGCGGCGGCATACGGCTGGAGCGTATTCGCGCGGGCATTGCTAGCCTGCGGCGTCCTGGCCTGCGGAATCCTTGGCGGCATTTTTGCTGACGGGTACCGTCCGGGCGACGGGATTTCCACGGCGGAAAGAAAGAGAACGGCTTTTGGCGCCGGAGTTTTTTTGCTGATGTTTGCTCTTGGAAGCGGAAGATATTTGGAGGCGGAGGAGAGCAGGCAGGCGTATCTGGGAGAACTGCAGGATGGCATGTATGTGACCGTACAGGGACAGCTTGCGGGAAAACAGGTACAGAAAAATCGATATGTCTATGAATTAACGTCCTGTATGTTTCGGACGGATTCATCAAATTTCTTACAGGCAGAACCGGTATCGTGCGGTGGGGTTCTGATCTATTCTGAGTCCGATGATTGTTCCATCGGAGATATTCTCATATATCACGGAGAGATTACATTATGGAAGCGGGCATCAAATGAGGGTGCGTTTGATGCGAAGGCTTATTATTTTGCGCGCGGATTTGATTTTGCGATGGAAGGTTCGGCACTTGATAGAAAGGTGTGTGCAAAGAGGCAGACGGCGGAAGCCCTCTGGCAGCTTGGCCAGCGGATTAAAGAGGTCTACCTTAAGACGATGGGCGAGCGCGATGCGGGGATACTGGCGACGATGGTCGTCGGCGATAGGGAGTTTTTGGATGCAGAGACGAAGAGACTCTACCAGATCGGGGGATTGTCGCACATTCTGGCGATTTCCGGACTTCATATCTCTGTGATCGGGATGGCGCTCTACCGGATGTTAAAGAAAGCGGGACTGCCGTTTGGCATGGCTGCCCTTGTAGCGGCAGGAGTGATGTACGGATACGGCGGGATGGCTGGATGGGGCGTTTCCGTGAGACGCGCGGTTCTCATGTTCCTGCTGTTTCTGGGAGCACAGGTCATCGGGAGGAGCTATGATACATTTTGTGCGCTCGCATTTGCCGCAGTGGCGCTTCTCTGGAAAAATCCCTGCCTGTTCTGGGACGCCGGATTCCGCTTTTCCTTTGTCGCAATCCTTGGCGTCGTGTGGGTCGGACAGAGCATTTCTTATGAGAAAAAAGGGATGGGAGCGCTGCGCGGAAAAATATTTGCGGCATCGGCGGTCTGGTTTACGACACTGCCGCTTGTGGCATGGTATTTTTATGAGATTCCGGTCTATGCGGTTTTCGTCAACCTGCTCATGCTGCCGATGATGGGGGTGCTGCTCGGATTCGGAGCGGCAGGCGGAATGGTGGGGCTCCTGTCGCTTCCATTGGCAAAAGGGATGCTTTTTCCATGCAGAATTCTGCTCTTTATGGGGAAGCATATATGTGCGCTTGCCGGTATGCTTCCGGGTGCCATGTGGATTGTCGGAAGACCGCAGTGCTGGCAGATCGCGGTATATTATGCGTTTCTGGGAGCTGGAACATGCTTATTGCACCGGCAGAGAGAACAAAGGGAAAGGGAAAAGGAACACGGCAGGAGGGCAGAGCAAAAGAGTGGAGGGCATCCGGGCGTTTTCCTTGCCGCACTATTGCTGCTTGCCGTGTTGGGAGTTCCGCGGAGCGGTGAGGCGGAACTGGATATGCTGGATGTCGGGCAGGGGGACGGCTGCTATCTGCAGACGAAGGAGGGGTACCACCTGTTTGTGGACGGAGGAAGTTCCAATGTCGGAAAGGTGGGCACTTATCGGATTCTGCCGTTTCTAAAGTACAAAGGGGTCAAAAAGATTGACTGCTGGGTGGTGTCTCATACCGATGAAGACCACATCAGCGGACTGCGGGAGATACTGTCGTCGGGATATCCCGTGGAGTATCTGGCAGTGGCGGAACAGATGCCGCGGGATGAAAACTGGGAGGAACTGGAAGCGTTGGCAGAGGATGCGGGAACAAAAGTGGTGTGGCTTGGGCGGGGCGACATCTGGCATTTTGGAAAGGCAACGTTTACGGCACTGCATCCCGGTGAACCGGAGGCCGCGTTTGGGGGTCAGTCTGTGGACAAAAACGAGGAGTCGCTGGTGCTTTTTTATCAGGAGGATGACTTTGCCGGTGTCTTTACCGGAGATATCGGAGCGGCGCAGGAAGAGGAGATTCTGACCTGGCTGCAGAAGACAAAAATGGGAGCCGGCGTGCAGAAAATCGATTTTTATAAGGCGGCGCATCACGGATCGCGCTATTCCAATTCCACCGGGTTTCTGGAGGCGCTGGCACCGGAGATCGCACTGGTGTCGTGCAGCAGAACAAACCGGTACGGACACCCCTCCAAGGAGGCTGTCGGGCATATGCAGCAGGCGGGGAGCCAGGTGTATTATACGATGGAAAGCGGCAGACTGTGCGTCAAAAAGACGGACGGACAAGCCGTCTGCCGGGGGTATCTGGAAGAAAAAGAACAGTGGTGGCAGTGAGGGAAGTTTGCGGCACTGGTGAAGGTATGCTATAATGTGCGTAAGCAATGAGCAGTGCCATAAGGAGAAAATATCTGATGCAGTGCTTGCACAATGCATCGGATATTTTTGACGAATGATAGGGCGAATGCCCGTCAGTCCAGGAAATCTTTGATTTCCTGGACGTGCGCTGCGTTTGGAATAAAGCAAGCGCCACGCCCGGACTTTTGCCGGAGCGTAATATGTATATGATGCCGGAGCGGCTGAAACTATTTAAGACAGGAAGAACAGGACAGAAACCTTTATGAAAACAATTGACGAAGATATCAGATCCGGAAATTTAAAACAGATCTATTTATTATATGGAACGGAAGATTATTTGAAACGCCAGTACCGGGACAAGTTAAAGAACGCGCTCACTGCGGCGGGAGAGGATTCCGGGATGGGCGGCATGCTGTCGGGCGGAGACGGCGATATGAATTTTAACCGCTTCGAGGGAAAGGACATCAACCCGAAGCAGGTTATTGATCTTGCGGAGACCCTTCCGTTTTTTGCGGAGCGCAGAGTCATTCTTATCGAGAACAGCGGTTTTTTCAAAAATGCCTGCGATGAACTTGCGGAGTATCTGGCACAGCCCGCTGCAAGCACCTATTTCGTGTTTGTGGAGGAGGAAGTGGACAAGCGTTCCAAGATGTACAAGGCAGTCAAGAACGCCGGAAAAATAGTGGAATTCGCCACCCAGACGGAAGAACTGATTACGCGCTGGGTGCTGGCGCGCCTGAAAAAAGAGGGAAAGAATATTACGGGATCGGTGATGCAGCTTTTTTTGAGCAAGACGGGATCGGATATGGGCAATATCGACCGGGAACTGGAAAAGCTGATCTGTTATACCATGGACAAAAGTGTCATTGAGGCTGCGGATGTGGAAGCGATTGCGACAGAGCAGACGACGAATCGTATTTTTGAGATGGTCAATGCGATCGCGGAACACAACCAGCGCAGGGCGCTCGATCTGTATTATGACCTTCTGACACTCAAGGAACCGCCGATGCGTATCATGTATCTGATTACCAGACAGTTCCAGATTCTGCTTCATCTGCGGGATATGGCGGGCAAGGGATTTGACAATCAGACGATGGCACAGAAGGCGGGGATTCCGCCGTTTGCCGTAAAGCGGAATCTCACCCAGGCGCGCGGTTTTGGCGCAGGGCAGTTGAGACAGGCGTTGGAGGAAGGTGTGGCGCTGGAGGAAGCGGTAAAGACGGGACGCATGAACGATCAGATGGCAGTGGAGCTGTTTATCATCCGCTACAGTGCGGCAAAGCAGAAAAAATAAAAAAAACACCAGTATGACGGTACTGGTGTTTTTCATACGGTTGGGTTAGGACCGTATGTTAAGATCTATTCTCTGGAATTAAGCCAGCGTGTTAACAAGCTTTGTTAAACGGGAAACTTTTCTGCCAGCGTTGTTCTTGTGATATACGCCCTTGGAAGAAGCGCTCTCAATTGTGGAAATAGCTACTGTAAGGGCAGCTTTAGCAGCTTCCTTATCGTTAGCAGCAACAGCAGCCTCAACTTTCTTGATTGCTGTCTTTACTTCACTTCTGATAGATTTGTTTCTTGCAGCTCTTGTCTCTGTTACTAAAATTCTCTTCTTAGCAGATTTAATGTTAGCCAATCTGTACACCTCCAATTTGTTATGATTATGATTCTAACTGGTAACGGCACATGCAGTGCATCGTTACAATGAAATGTACATCGAAGCCGGACACGGACAGTTCAATGTAAACATACTATGATAGTATAGGCTCTTTTGAGTGACCTGTCAAGAGAAAATGCTGAAATTTGTCAGAAAAATTTGCGGATAACTTTTTTTTCCTGTGGCAGACTAGACAGAAAGAAATGTCCTGTCTGCAGGAATACAAAAAATGGAGGAGACTATGTATCAGATACGCACCGATCTTGCATTGGAGACACAGGAAAAAATGCAGGAAGATCATGTGGAACTTAAGGGAGTCCGTTTCCTGGAGGAAAAACTCAGCCCGAACCTGACGGTCAGCACGGTTGTGATCGAGACGGAGAACGGGGCAAAGACAATGGGAAAACCCAAGGGAACATACATCACCATCGAGGCGGCAGATATGGATGAGGAGGACGAGGACTACCACAGAGAGGTATCCGAACAGCTTGCGCGGGTGATCAGACAGCTTGTGCGGTTAAAAAAGGAGAGCCTCTCGGTGCTGATTGCCGGACTTGGGAATCGTGAGGTGACGCCGGATGCACTGGGACCTGGAGTGGTGGACAATCTGTTTATCACGCGGCATGTTGTGAAAGAGTATGGAAAATATGCATTTGGCAAACAGACGGTGAACCGGATCAGCAGCATTGTGCCGGGCGTGATGGCGCAGACCGGCATGGAGACGCAGGAGATCATTCACAGCATTGTAAAGGAGACAAAGCCGGATCTGGTGGTCGCGGTGGATGCGCTGGCAGCGAGGAGCACGAAACGGCTGAACCGTACGATCCAGGTGACGGATACCGGTATCAATCCGGGAAGCGGAGTGGGAAATCACAGACATGCGCTGGATGAAAAAAGTCTTGGCGTTCCGGTCATTTCCATTGGCGTACCGACCGTGGTCGACGCCGCGACAATCGTGAACGATACGATGTACAATCTGGTTACCGCGCTCACACAGAGCCAGGCGTTTGCAGCGATGGGAAATTCATTAGAAAAATTAAATGATGCGGAAAAATATGAACTCATCCGCGAACTGCTGTCGCCGAATTTAAATGCCATGTTTGTGACGCCGAAGGATATTGACGAGTCGGTCAAGAGACTCTGCTACACCATCTCGGAAGGGCTGAATCTCGCTTTTGCGGGCGGGTGCCTGCATGCGCTTTAAAGAGAGCAGAAGGGCGGCATAAAAGAAATTGCCGGTGCATAAAGTAAATTATGCATGTTTATCGATACCAATATAAAAATTATAATAGAAGTCATGATAAGAGAAAAAAGCGGAGACGAATCCTTCCGGTAACCATACTGATTGTGGCGGCGGCAGTGATATTATCCGGCGGCGTAAGACTGGATCCGGGAGAACTGGGTTTTTTGCTGCAGGAGGAGATCGTGGGATTTTTCCTGCCGCAGGCTTGCGGGCAGGCGCAGGGGACGGCGGAGCTTACGATTGCAGACCGGCTTTTCGCGCACTTTTTTTTGCTCCCGGAAGAGAGTGGTGTATCTGCCGATTATCAGACGCAGGTGGAGAGTGACTGGTCCTACGAGGCTATTCTGGCGCGGGAGGCGGCGGACGAGAACTATGTGGATGCGGCGACGGGGGAAGTCATCATGACGCAGGAGGCGGCGGAGCAAAGCAGTACAAGCATGCGGGAGGGAGAGACGAAGGAGCAGACGCAGGGAACCGTACCGGAAGCTGCGGAGGGACAGCAGGCGGAAGCACAGACGGCACAGGCGGAAGCACAGATGGAACAGCAGGCGGAGACACAGGCGGCACAGGCGGCGGAGACACAGACAGCACAGGCGGCACAGATACAGACGGCATTGGCTACAGAAAAGGTGGTGGTATATCCGCGGGAAAAACTGAATGATTTTGACTATCTGATTCAGAATTTTTATCAGGTGGACAGCACAACGACGATCAACAGCAGCCAGCTGAATGCCGATGCGCTGCTGGGAAAAGATCTGCGCCTGTCACACGATGCATCGACGCCGCAGATCCTGATCTATCACACGCACTCGCAGGAGGGCTACGCGGATTCTGTTCCGGGGGATGCATCGACGTCGGTGGTCGGTGTCGGGGATTACCTGACAAAGCTTTTGACAGAGCAGTACGGATTCAATGTGATTCACCACAAGGGAGAATACGATGTGGGGGACAGGGATCACGCCTATTCCAAGGCAGGACCAGGGCTTGAGGCGGTGCTTGCGGAAAATCCCGGGGTGGAGGTTGTCATTGATCTGCACCGCGACGGCGTGGCGGAGAGTACAAGACTGGTTACGCAGGTCAACGGAATACAGATGGCGCAGGTCATGTTTTTTAACGGGCTGAGCAGGACGACGGCGATGGGGGATATTGATTACCTCTACAATCCTTATATTGCGGATAATCTGGCAATCTCGTTTCAGATGCAGCTAAAGGCGGCGGAGTATTATCCGGGATTTACCCGAAGAATCTATCTGAAAGGGTACCGCTACAATATGCACTACTGTCCGAAAACACTGCTGATTGAGGTAGGAGCGCAGACCAACACGGTGAGTGAGGCGATGAATGCGATGGTGCCTCTGGCGGATCTTTTGAATAAGGTGCTGACCGCACAGAGATAGCACGTCCGGTGATGGCGCAAGGCACAAAAAGAAACGCACTTGTAAGCGGCGCAGACGGGTGCTATAATAAGAATCCTCAAAAGAGAAAAAGAGGGGATACATAACAATGGAACAATTTTTGATTGACTGGGAAGGACCGGTGCTTCTGTGGATTCAGGAGCATATGCGGAATGATTTTCTCACGCCGGTACTCACGTTTCTCACACATCTGGGCGACCACGGTTATTTCTGGATTGCGCTGACGATTCTGTTCCTTCTGCTGAAAAAGACCAGGAAGGTCGGCGGATTGATGACCTGTTCACTGCTGCTCAATACGCTTGTGAACAACGTACTGCTGAAGAATCTGGTGGCGAGGACGAGACCCTACGAGGTCGTGGATGGGCTGCACAGGATCATAGAGGCGCAGAGTGATTACTCGTTTCCTTCCGGACATACTGGAAGTGCATTTGCGGTGGCAGTCGTCGTATTTCTCATGTGTCCGAGGAAGATCGGCGTGCCGGTGCTGGCGTTTGCATTTGTGATTGCATTCTCAAGACTGTATGTCGGCGTACATTTTCCGACGGACGTACTGGGAGGAGCGCTGATCGGAGCGGTAATCGCATATCTGGTCTGTGCCGTCTACCGGAGAAAAACCGGGCAGAAGGGATCAATATGGAACTTCGAGCGCTGAATGACTTCCTTGCGATCGCGCGGGAGGAGAATATTACACGGGCGGCGGAGCAGCTTCATGTCACCCCGCCGATGTTATCCCGGCAAAGCGCCGATTTGGAAGAAGTGCCAGAAGTTCAAGCTGTGTTATAGAATGACAGGATGCATGTGTATATGGGAGCATCCCAAAGTTTGTGTAAACCTCCAAACTGATGTAAGATAAAATTACTCAGTTTGGAGGTTATTTTTATGGCAAGAAGAAAAGACAGCCCACAAAAAGCAGCAATGCGAGAAATGATGCGTGATTATCTGAAGAATAATGATATCAGCATCAAAGATGGCACCGATGTAAACAGTATCATGCGTGACATGATGTCTGTTCTTCTGGAAGGTGCTTTGGATGAGGAATTGGATG